>Ga0209466_1000001_pt1 | contig 67791 bp, 63 predicted proteins | sample PanSoiPlo30MoBio_FD_188323 | JGI IMG/M metagenome (GOLD analysis project Ga0209466, IMG submission 188323) | Tropical forest soil microbial communities from Panama analyzed to predict greenhouse gas emissions - Panama Soil Plot 30 MoBio (SPAdes)... | ecosystem: Environmental > Terrestrial > Soil...
GCACGCGGCCGACGGCACGCCCATCATGCTGACCGACAGCCGCGAGGCGGCGATCGCCAATGCCTGGAGCCAGGAGCTCGAGACCGTCAGCGTCCACTAAAGCGGGATGAGTTTAGATTGATTCGATTTGGGATTCCCAAATCAGGGCGTTTGTGATTCACCATGCTGGCTGGGGAGGAGGCCAGTATGGATGGGCAAGCCTTACTCTATCGATCTTCGCGAGCGGGTGGTCGCAGCGGTTAGGACGGGCGGCATGTCGTGCCACCAAGCGGCGAAGCATTTCGGGGTGGGCGTCAACACGGCGATCACTTGGATGCGCCGCTTGCGCGAGACGGGCAGCGTTGCTCCAGGCAAGATGGGCGGCCACAAGCCGAAGGCGATTTCGGGCGAGTACCGGGACTGGCTGCTACGGCGGATCCAGAATGGGGATTTCACCTTGCGCGGGCTCGTCGCCGAACTCGCCGAGCGCGGCCTCGACGTCGACTATCGATCGGTCTGGGAGTTCGTCCATGCCGAGAAGCTGAGCTATAAAAAAAAGCGTGGTGGCTGGCGAACGGGACCGTCCCGACGTCGCACGGCGGCGGGCGCAGTGGACAAAATATCAAGGTCGCATCGAACCTGAGCGCCTGGTCTTCATCGACGAGACCTGGACCAAGACCAACATGGCGCCGCTGCGGGGGTGGGCGCCACGCGGCCGACGGCTCACCGCCAAGGTTCCGCATGGCCATTGGAAAACCACGACATTCGTGGCCGCGCTGCGCCACGACCGGATCGACGCGCCGTGGCTTCTTGACGGGCCGATCGACGGCGAGAACTTTCGAACCTATTTGGAAAATGTCCTCGTGCCGACGCTTCGCGAAGGCGACATCGTCGTCATGGACAATCTCGGCAGCCACAAGGGCAAAGCCGTGCGTCAGCTCATCCGCTCGACCGGCGCCAAGCTCTTCTTCCTGCCCAAATACTCGCCCGACCTCAACCCGATCGAACAGGTCTTTGCCAAGCTCAAACACCTGTTGCGAAAGGCTACACCGCGAACTGTCGAGACGCTTTGCACCGCAGTCGGCGAACTCCTCGGCGCATTCACGCCCGAAGAATGTGCCAACTACTTCAGGAATTCAGGGTACTCACTAACCTAAAATCATCAGGCTTTAGCGCTCATCCAGGCCTTTGCCGTCCCTTTAACGTTACCGGCAGCATTCGGCTGAGTTTCGCCGGACGCCACGCTATCCTGAAGCTGCTGTGCAAGCGGCGGAGCGTTGTCATGCGGAAAAAACTGTTCGGCCGCGCCGGCCTCGTGGCGCTTGCGGCGCTCATCGTACCGACGAGCGCAATGGCGCGCGACGTGGTGGCGTTCGACGGCGGCTATTCCGGCGGCACCATCGTGGTGGTGCAACATCAGCGCCGGCTCTACTACGTGCTCGGCAACGGGCAGGCGATCCGCTATCCGGTCGGCGTCGGCCGTGCCGGCAAGCAGTGGGCCGGCGCCACCCGCATCGACGGCAAATACGTCCGGCCGGCGTGGTCGCCGCCGCGCGAAGTCAAGCGCGACAAGCCCTCGCTGCCCGATGTCATTCCCGGCGGCAGCTCGCGCAATCCGATGGGCGCCGCGGCGCTGACGCTGGCGGGCGGCGAATACGCCATCCACGGCACCAACGTGCCGCGCTCGATTGGCGGCAACGTATCGTACGGCTGCATCCGCATGTACAATGAGGACATCACCGACCTGTATGCGCGCGTGCGCGTAGGCACGCCGGTCGTCGTGATCCGGTAAGCCTCAGCGATAGAGATCGGCACGCGTCGGGGGCAGCCCGGACGGACCGCGCCGGCGTTTCGACGCCAGCGTCTGGAACAGGCACACGCCGTTGCGCTGGAATGCGATCGAGCACGCCGCGAGATAGATCAGCCACATCCGCGTCTTCGGCTCCCCGACTTCTCGCACCGCCTCGTCGTAGCGCGCCAGCAGCCGGTCATGCCAATGCCGGCACGTTCGCTGATAGTGCTCGCGCCAGGCCTCGACGTCGTGCACCTCGAAGCCGTTCTGCTCCAGCATGGTCACCGTGTTGCCGATGTGGTCGAGCTCGCCACCGGGGAAGATGTACTTGGTCAGCAGCGCGAATTCCGGCCGCTTGCGGCGGAACGTGCGATCGTCGCGCTTTGCCGGCCGCGTGATGGCGTGGTGGAGGAAAAGCCCGTCGGGTTTGAGCACGCGTTGAATGGTGGCGTAGTATTTCGGGTAGTTGTCGATGCCGATGTGCTCCTGCAGCCCGATCGCCGCCACCTTGTCGAACTGGCCCTCGACCAGCGAGTAATCCTTGAGCTCGACCTTGACGCGTCCCTCGAGGCCGAGCCGCTTCACCTTCTCCTGCCCGTACGCCACCTGCTGCTCGGACAGAGTCACGGCGTGGGCGGTAACGCCGTAATGTCGCGCCGCGTAGCACGACAGCGCCGCCCAGCCGCAGCCGATGTCGAGCATGTGGTCGCCCGGCTTAAGGCGGAGCTTGCGGCAGATGATCTCCAGCTTGTCCTGCTGCATCCGGTCGATGTCGTTGTTCCAATCGGTGCAGTAGGCGCAGGTGTAGACCATCTCCTGGTCGAGCCAGAGCGCGTAGAACGCGTTCGACACGTCGTAGTGATAGGCGATGTTCTTCTTGTTCTCGGCTGGGCTGCCGTCGCTCGGCCGCTCGCTCGGCTGGTTCTCCAGCGGCCAGGGTCCGCCGCGCGACACGAATAGGAACGGCAGCAGCGCGCGCAGCGCCAGGCCCTTGTCGAGGCTGCGCAGGAAGTCGCGCGTTCGCTTGGCGCGCCGCACGCCGGCGAGGTCGAAGAGCGTCCCGTTGACCACATCGAGGCGGCGCGCCACCCACAGCTGCCCCAGAGTCTCGACCGTCGGGCGGCGGACCAGCGCGGCAACGACGCCCTCGTCGGCGATCCTTGCCGCCAGGGCGCCCGGCGCCAGCGTCGCCGGCACGGTCGAGCCGTCCCACAGCACGAAACCGATATCGAGGCCCAGGCGCTCGCGCGCGTGCTCCAGGACCTGCTTGAATCCGGCGAGGCGTCGTTGTGCGGCGTTCAATCCGTTTCTCCCGTCCAGATGGCATGGCTCCACTCGCCGATCCGGCGCGCGGCGTCAACCCGGGATGTCCGCCGGGCTCCCGGTGGACATCGGCTTTCTGCAGAAAATGCGACCGTGGTCTAGATGTGCTGTGCCGCGGTCGCCGTGCCGTGGGTCAGCGCCGCGATCTTGCGCGTATGCAAGACCTCGCTGCGCGCCCCTTCATTGTGGGTGAAGATTTCGAGCGTCTCGGTCTCGTCGTCGCTGACCGGCGTCAGCGCCCGGTCGGTATACTGGCCGGGCCGCGCGGTGCGGCGCGCGCGCCGGACCATCAGCTCGAGATCGAGCCAATGATTGAAGACCCGCGCGTGCTTGGAAACGATCTCCCACGCGTAGCGGGGATAGAACCTCCACACCGGCTCGAGCGGCAGGCCGGGGCGGCGGTCGCGCCGGTACTTCAGGCGCATCACCCCGCACTGCAGCGGGTGCAGCTTTTCCACCGCATGGACCGATGAGAAGAACCACAGCACTGCCTGCAGCCGCGACAGGCCCATGTTGCTTGCCGCGCCGCGCCGAATGATCGTGTCGAGGTGCTGGCGCGTGTAGTAGGTGTCCCACGCCGCGTTGTAGATGCCCTCCCACTCTTCCTGGGTCATCCGGGGATGCGCGGCGACCACATGCTCCAGGTCGTACTTATTCATGTCGGGATCCATCCACACGCCCTTCTGCCACAGGACCTTGTGATCCTCCGATCCGGGCAGCGGCGTGAGGAAGAAGAATTCCAGGATGTCGAGCGGTAGCTCGTTCTTGATGATCTCGATGTCCTCGCGGATGGACTGAGGCGTGTCGCCCGGGAAGCCGAGGATGTATCCGGCAAAGGTGATGACACCGGCATTCTTCCAGGCCAGCAGCATCGCGCGGTATTCGGTGATCTTGTTCTGCCGCTTCTTGGCCGCCATCAGATTGGCCGGGTTGATGTTCTCGAGCCCGATGAAGACGCGCGTGACGCCGGCGCGGGCCGCCTTGGCGACGAAGTTGGGGAGCTTGTGGCACAGGGTGTCGACCTGGATGATGAGCCGCACGTCGATCTTGTCGCGCTCGCGCAACTCGATGATGCGGTCGAAGATCGGCTCCCAGTCCTTGTTGCGGGCGAAGTTGTCGTCGGTGATGAAGAAGCGCGTCACGCCTTCGGCATAATGGCGGCGGATCAGGCCCTCGACGTCGTCCGGCGAGCGGCGCCGCGACTTGCGGCCCTGCACGTTGATGATCGTGCAGAACGAGCACTGGAACGGGCAGCCGCGCCCGGCATCGAAGCTGGCATGATGGTTGATGGTGCGCGCGACCGTCCGGGCTGGCAGATAGGGCGCCGGCGTCGATTCGATCGACGGCAGGTCGGTCAGGTGATTGTAGATCGGCGCCAGCGTTTCGGCCGCCGCGTCCTGCAGCACCCGGTCCATGCGGCCATCCTCTGCCTCGCCGGCGAACAGCGAGCAGCCCATCTCGAGGGCGGCCTGCAGGTCGGCCTGTATCTCCGGCAGCATGGCGAGGCAGCCCGATACATGGAACCCGCCGATGGCGACCGCGATGCCGGCCTCGCGCAGCGGCCGCGCGATGTCGAGCGCCCGCGGAAACTGGTTCGACTGCACACCGACCAGCGCGACTAGGCCGAAGCCGTCGTGGCGCCGAAACGCCGCGATGATGTCGGCGATCCGCACCCGCGTATTGGTCTCGTCCGTGGCCGAGATGTCGACCGCAACGTCGGAACCGAGCACTCGCCGCTCGGCGGCGTCCAGCGCCAGCGTGTAGACGCTCGCCAGCGAGTTCGACGGGACGATCGAGCGCCACCATTGGATGACGTAGCCGTCGTCGTCATAGTGCGATGGCTTGATGAGGACGAGCTGGAACCGGCGCCTGATTGTGTTCGGTGCCAACATCTCGCTTACGTCCTACGCCTGATCCGTCACCGCCTACGCCTGATCCGTCACCGCGATCGGCCCAATCGGTATCACAGACCCAATGGCGGGAAAACCCGCAACGCGACGGGCGCCAAGCAATGCCCGCATCTGTGGTTTTTGGGTCATGCCGGCGTGTCGCGCGTCGTGCGGGCCGCGCCATCAGCAATGCAATGGGCTGGCCGCACCGCGCCGTCCGCCCGCATGGGGCCGCGCGCCACGCCGCGCTGTGCAGCGCCGCCGGCATGCGGACGAGCCTCTAGGAAATTTTGCAGATCGTAGGATTATTTAAAGGGCCGAGAGGCACAAGGCGGTTTGAGCCGGCCGCGGACGTGGCGTCGCACCCGGGCGCGCCGATCTTGCGGCCGGAAGCGGCGGTTCCCATTTGCCCGCCGATTCGCCGGGCCCGTGCCGGCGTCGGGGGAGAGTCATGAGCAACTATCTGCGCACAGCCGTTTTGCTGGCAGGGCTGACCGCCTTGTTCATGGCCATCGGTTACCTCATCGGCGGCCAAGCCGGCATGATGATCGCGCTGCTGATCGCCGTGGCGATGAACCTGTTCAGCTACTGGAACGCCGACAAGCTCGTCCTCTCCCAGACCGGTGCTCACGAGGTGGACGAGCGCGCCGCCCCCGAGCTCTACGCCATGGTGCGCGACCTGGCGCGCAACGCCGGCCTGCCCATGCCGCGCGTGTACATCATCGATGATCCGCAGCCCAACGCCTTTGCTACCGGCCGCAATCCCGCCAACGCCGCCGTTGCGGTGACCGCGGGCCTGCTGCAGACGCTCACCCGCGAAGAGGTGGCGGGCGTGATGGCGCACGAGCTGGCGCATGTGAAGAACCACGACACCCTGACCATGACGATCACGGCGACCATCGCCGGCGCCATTTCCATGCTGGCGCAATTCGGCATGATGTTCAGCGGCGGCCACCGCGACAGCAACAGCGGCATGGGGATAATCGGCTCGCTGCTGCTGGTCATCCTGGCGCCGATCGCCGCCATGATCGTGCAGATGGCGATCAGCCGCACGCGCGAATACGCCGCGGACCGGCTCGGTGCCGAGATTTCCGGCGAGCCGGAATGGCTCGCGTCGGCGCTCGCCAAGATCGAGCAGGCCGCGCACGCGGTGCCCAACGAGGCCGCCGAGCGCAATCCGGCACTTGCGCATCTGTTCATCGTCAATCCGCTGTCGGGCGAACGCATGGACAACCTGTTCTCGACTCATCCGGCGACCGAGAACCGCATCGCCGCGCTGATGCAACTGGCGCGGCAGATGGGCAAGTTGAACGCCGGCAGTGGACGCCCGGCGTCGGCGGGCGCCGCGCCGCGCGGCCCATGGGGCGGCTCGTCGGCGCGAGGACCGTGGGGCTGACGTGCCGGCGCGAACGGCTGCTTGAACCGGCAAAGTGAATGCGTCCACTGTCCTTATGGGGGACGAATGATTCGCATTCACGCCGTCAGTCGGGCTCAAGCCTAGATGTCTCGTCCCCAGAGGTTCACTGTCAGCGAAGTCCCCGGGCTCGCCGCGCGCCGCATCGCGGTCGACATCCTCGACGGCGTCCTGCGGCGCCATCGTCCGCTCGACGACCATTTTGACGGCGAGCATGCGCATCCGGGCCTGCCGGCGCTCGCCGATCGCGACCGCGCGCTGGTGCGCAAGCTGGTGGCGACCGTGCTGCGTCGCCTCGGCACGCTGCGCGGCCTGCTCGGCGCCGCGCTCGATCGCGGTTTTCCAGCCGACGCGCCGCGGCTCGAACTCATCCTGCTGGTCGGGGCCGCGCAGATTCTCTGGCTCGACGTGCCGGATCACGCCGCCGTCGATCTGGCGGTGCGGCTGGCCCAGGCCGACCGCCGAGCCGCCCGCTATGCCGGGCTCATCAACGCCGTGCTGCGGCGCATCGCGCGCGAGCGCCCGCCGCAGGCGCTCGAACCCGGCCTCGACACGCCCGACTGGCTGATGCGCCGCTGGACCCGCAGCTACGGTTCCGCCATCGCCTGCGCCATCGCTGAGGCGCATAGCCATGAGCCTGCGCTCGACCTGACGGTGAAGAGCGATCCGGCCGGCTGGGCCGCCAGGCTGCGCGGGCGCGCGCTCGCTACCGGAACCGTGCGCCTGGTCGCCCACGGGCCGGTGCCGCGGCTGCCCGGCTACGCCGAGGGCGCCTGGTGGGTCCAGGATGCGGCCGCGGCCCTGCCGGCGCGGCTGTTCGGCGACCTGCGGGAGCGCCAAGTGGCCGATCTTTGCGCTGCGCCCGGCGGCAAGACCGCCCAGCTCGCGCTCGCCGGCGCGCAGGTCACGGCTCTGGAACGCTCCCCCGGCCGGGTCGCCCGGCTGAACGACAACCTGGCGCGGCTCGCGCTCGCGGCCGAGGTCGTCGCGGCCGACGCCCTGGAATGGCAGGGCGGTCCCTTCGACGCCGTGCTGCTGGACGTGCCTTGCTCGTCCACCGGGACGATCCGCCGACACCCGGACATCCCCTATCTCAAGCGCGAGGAGGACATTGCGGCCCTGGCTGCGGTGCAACGGCAGCTCATCGACCGCGCCGTGGCCCTCACCCGGCCGGGCGGAACCCTGGTCTATTGCAGTTGCTCACTGGAACCGGAGGAGGGCGAGGACCAGATCGCGGCCCTGCTGGAGCGCGAACCCGGCGTGCGCCGCCGGCCGCTGGCGCCCGCCGAAATCCCCGGTTTGGCGGAATTCGTCACCGAAGCGGGCGACTTGCGCACTTTGCCCTGCGGTTTTCCCGATCCCGACCCGCGCATGGGCGGTCTCGACGGCTTCTACGCTGCCCGATTGCAGCGGTTGTGAGGTTTTCCCCGGCGCCTTGCCGCCGTGTTGGCCGCGGTAGGGCCGTTCGCTATGTTGCGGCCTTCGGGTGTAACCCTTTCGAGGTGGGGAGGAGAGCCGGTCCATGTCCCGCGGACAGATCGCGGAGCGTGCCAAGCTCTCCGTATTCCTGGCGCGCCGGGCGCTCATGCTCGCCCTCGCGCGGCTGAATGCACACCCGTTCGTGCGCTGGCGCTTCGCCTCGACCGGCACCGACCGGCTGCTCATCGCGCCGCAGGACCTGCGCACCGCCGACCCGACCCGGGCGAGCGAGATCTACGCCGGTCGCTTCGCTTTCGCGGGAAAAGTCGTCATTTGTGATGGGCGTTCGCCATTCGCGATGCTGCCGCCGTCGGACGAATGGGCCGAGGTTCTGTTTGGGTTCGGCTGGCTGCGCCACCTGCGGGCGGCCGAATCCGGCATCACCCGCGCCAATGCCCGCGCCCTGGTAGACGAATGGATTTCACTGCAGAGTTCCGGGGATTCGATCGCTTGGCGGCCGGAGGTCACGGCACGCCGCATCATGTCCTGGCTCAGCCAGGCGCCGCTCGTCCTGCACGATGCGGACGCCCGCTTCTACCGCCGGTTTTTGCGCAGCCTGACCCGCCAAGTCCGCTATTTACGTCGTACCGCCGCAAATACGCGCGACGGCCTGCCGCGGCTTCAGTGCATTATCGCATTGACGGCCGCCGCGCTGTGCATGGCCGGGCAGGAGCGGCTGCTCAAGTCGACGGCGCGGCGCCTGGTCGATGAGCTACAGCGGCAGATTCTTCCCGACGGCGGACACATCAGTCGCAACCCCGGGACACTGATCGACCTCCTGCTCGATCTCCTGCCATTGCGGCAGGCGTTCGCGGCGCGCAACGTGGTGCCGCCGCCGGCGCTCAACAACGCGATCGACCGCATGATGCCGATGCTGCGCTTCTTTCGCCACGACGACGGCAACTTTGCCTTGTTCAACGGCATGGGGCCGACGTCGGGCGACCGCCTCGCCACCGTGCTGGCCTACGACGATGCGCGCGGCACGCCGGTGGCGAACGCGCCCTATTGCGGGTACCAGCGTCTGCAGGCGGACGGCATGGTCGTGATCGTGGACACCGGGCGCCCGCCGCCGATCGCGTTGAGCCAGGAGGCGCATGCCGGCTGCCTGTCGTTCGAGCTGTCGTCGCAGCAGCATCGCATCGTGGTCAACTGCGGGCTGCCAGCGACCAACCGCGAAAGCTGGCGCCAGCTCGCCCGCGCCACCGCGGCGCATTCGACGGTGACGTTCAACGACAGCTCGTCGTGCCGTTTTCTGAGCTCCGGCTCGCTGCAGCGGCTGCTCGGCATCCCGATCGTCGCCGGGCCGAGCGAGGTTCCGGTCATGCGCGACGACCGCGGCGCGGCCATCGTGCTGCGCGCGTCGCACGACGGCTATGGACCGCGCTACGGCGTTGTGCATCAGCGCACGATCCGGCTGGCGCGCGACGGCGGCCGCCTAGACGGGGAGGATGCATTCCTGCCCGAGCAGGGCGAAAGCCTGTCGTCGAACCGGCCGGATGCCTTCGCGATCCGCTTCCATCTCCATCCGGCCGTGAAGGCGAGCCGGCTGACCGACGGCCACAGCGTCATGCTGATGCTGCCGAACCGGCAGGTGTGGAGCTTTACCGCCTATGAGAACCGGGTCGAGGTGGAGGAGAGCGTCTATCTCGCGGCCAGAGATGGACCGCGCCGAACGGTGCAAATCGTGGTCTATGGGCACGCGCGAAAAACCGCATCCGTGCGCTGGACGTTTGCCCATATGGAGCGGGACGAGCCGAACTCGCAGCGCGACGCCGAGATGGAGCCTGAGCTGCCGCTATGAGCGAGAATCTGCGTCGTGTGACCCGTGCCCTGCTGTCGGTGTCGGACAAGACTGGCCTCGTGACATTCGCCCAGGCGCTCGCCGCGCAGGGGATCGAGCTCGTCTCCACCGGCGGCACCGCCAAGGCGCTCGCCAGCGAGGGCCTCTCCGTCATCGACGTCGCCGCGCTCACCGGGTTCCCCGAAATGATGGACGGCCGGCTAAAGACCCTGCATCCGAAGGTGCATGGCGGCCTGCTGGCGAATCGCTCCGAGCCGGGCCACGTCCTCTCCATGCAGGCGCACGGCATCCGCCCGATCGATCTCCTCGTCGTCAATCTCTATCCGTTCGAGGACACGGTCGCGCGCGATGCCGAATACGCGGAATGCGTGGAGAACATCGACATCGGCGGGCCGGCCATGATCCGCGGCGCGGCCAAGAACCACGCCGACGTGGCGGTCGTGATCGATCCCGCCGACTATGACGAGGTGCTCGCCGAGCTCAAACAGCATGGTGGCGCGACGACATTGGCACTGCGCCAGAAACTGGCCGCCAAGGCCTATGCGCGCACCGCCGCCTATGACGCGGCGATCGCCAACTGGTTCGCAGCGCAGCTCAAGGATCCGGCGCCGGGCTTTCGCGCCTTCGGCGGGCGGCTGATCGAGGCGCTGCGCTACGGCGAGAACCCGCACCAGACCGCGGCCTTCTATGCCGCGCCGGACAAGCGGTTCGGCGTCGCCAGCGCGCGCCAGCTGCAGGGCAAGCAGCTGTCCTACAACAACATCAACGACACCGACGCGGCCTACGAATGCGTGGCCGAGTTCGACCCCGACCGCACGGCGGCGGTGGTGATCGTCAAGCACGCCAATCCGTGCGGCGTCGCCGAAGGCGAGAGCCTGGTCGACGCCTACCGCAAGGCGCTGGCTTGCGATCCGGTCTCGGCCTACGGCGGCATCGTGGCGACCAACCGCACGCTCGATGCCGAGGCGGCACACGCCATCACGGAGATCTTTACGGAAGTCATCATCGCGCCCGAGGCGACCGAGGAAGCGGTGGCGATCGTCGGCACGAAGAAAAACCTGCGCCTGCTCGTGGCCGGCGGGCTGCCTGACCCGCGCGCGGCCGGTCTGACGATGAAATCGGTGGCCGGCGGGATGCTGGTGCAGTCGCGCGACAATGCGGTGGTCGACGAGATGCAGACCCGGGTCGTCACCCGGCGCGCGCCCACCGAGGCGGAACTCGAGGATCTGCGGTTCGCCTTTCGCGTCGCCAAGCACGTGAAGTCAAACACCATCGTCTATGCCAAGGATCGCGCCACCGTCGGCATCGGGGCCGGCCAGATGAGCCGCGTCGACGCCGCGCGCATCGCGGCGCGCAAGGCCGAGGATGCCGCCAGCACGGCGGCCTTGCCGCAGCCGCTGACGCGAGGCTCGGTGGTGGCGTCCGACGCGTTCTTTCCGTTCCCCGACGGCCTTTTGGTGGCGATCGAGGCCGGCGCGACCGCTGTGATTCAGCCGGGCGGCTCAGTGCGCGACGACGAGGTGATCAAGGCGGCCGACGATCACGACGTCGCCATGGTGTTCACCGGCACGCGGCATTTCCGGCATTAGATTTCGTCGCGAAATCGTAGGGTGGGTTGAGGCGCACCACGCAGGCGGTGGGCTATCGTGGCGGCGTTGCGCGCCGAAACCCACCATTCAAGTTCGCTGCCGGTGGGTTTCGGCGCGATATGCATCGGCCCCGCTCGCTGGCCGTGCCCAGCGCCTCAACCCACCCCACGGCGCTACGGCGCGCGAACCCGCCACAGCAGTGCGGCGCCGACCACGAAAAATCCCACCAGCACCGCCATGCCGGCCTTCTGGCTCTGCGTCGCGGCCGTGACCACGCCGACCAGGAACGGGCCGAGGAACGACGTGACTTTTCCCGACAGCGCGAACAGGCCGAAGAACTGGGTCACGCGATCGGTCGGCGCCAGCCGCACCAGCAGCGTGCGCGCCGCGGCCTGCAGCGGTCCCGACGCCAGGCCGATGATCATGCCGAGCGCCAGGAACGCGCGTTCGGCGGCGGCGGCATAGAGCCCGCCGCCGGAGGGCGGCGCGACCGTCCCGATGACCGGAACGTAATCCGGCTCAATCAACAGAATCGCGCTCGTGGCGCCGATCAATATGACGAGGCTGCCAAGGACCACCGGCTTCGGTCCGAGCCGATCGTCGAGCAGCCCGCCCACGTAGGCGCCGATCGTGCCCGTGATTGTCAGCACGATGCCGAACACGCCGATCTCGATCGTGCCCCAGCCGAAGGCGCCGGCCGCATAGATGCCGCCGAACGCAAACAGCGCCACCAGTCCGTCGGCGGCGATCATGTAGGCGACGAGGAAGAGTGCGGCATCGCGGTGGTGCGGCAGGCGGCACAGCGTATCGCCGAGCATGCGCACGCCGCTGCCGATCGCGGGGCGCCAGGGCAGCCGACCCGGATGGTCGGGCGTGAACAGGAACATCGGCAACACGAACACGGCGAACCAGAGCGCCGACAACGGGCCAGTGATCCGGTCGCCTTCGCGCAGGGTCGGATCGAGGCCGAACAGCGGCGTGAGACCGAGGAGCGTCTTGCCGGTCTGCGCACTGGCGGCGAGAAAGCCGAGCACGAGCAACAGACTGACCAATCCGCCCACGTAACCGGTCGCCCAGCCGGTGCCGGAGAGGCGGCCGAGCCGTTGCGGCGGCACCAGGTACGGCATCATGGCGTTGTTGAAGACGGTGGCGAATTCCGCCCCGATACTGGCGACCGCGAAGGCGACGAGAACCAGCACGGCGCCCTCGCCGGGCTCGCCCCACCACAGCGCAGCGGAGCCGACGAACAGGAGAGCGCCGAACGCGGCGATCCACGGCTTGCGCCGGCCGGCCGCATCCGCGATGGCGCCCAGCACCGGCGACAGCAGCGCGATGGCGAGCCCGGCCGCGCCCTTGGCGTAGCCCCACAGGGCCTGGCCTTCCACCGGATCGGACACGACCGACGCCGCGAAGTAGGGCGCGTAGACGAATGTGGTGACAAGCGTGAAGAACGGTTGCGTCGCCCAGTCGAACAGGACCCAGCCGACGATGGCGCGGCGGCTGGCCTCATGCGTGACGGTGTCGGGTTCAGGCACCGACGTTGCCAGGAACTCGGCGCGCTCCCTCTCCCATTGGGAAGAGGGTTGGGGTGAGGCGGCGAGGGACTCTCGACGGGCAAGCGGCACCGCATCGCCCAGCGCGAAGTGCCGTGTTTGCGGACTGCTCGGCCATAGCGAATGGCAGGGGTCAATCCCGCACGAGATCGCCGAGCAAGCTGGCGGCGACCGAGAGTTTTGACAGCGTGAGGCCGGAGCCGGCGATCTCGTCGACAGCGGCGCGGATGCGGTTGACCTCGCCCTGCCGCGTCTTGACCCAGGCCTCGACCGCGGCCGGCCCCGCGGCGCCGTTGCGCAGGCATTCGGCGGCGAGCCGGCGCTCCGCCGCGCCGATCGAATCGAGCGCGCGGTCGAGCGCCAGCCGGTCGAAATAGTCGGTGACGTTGATGCCGCGCGCCGCATCGATGATGCGATCGAGCTTGAAGAAGGCGCCGGCGGCGAAATAGGTTGCCGCCACCTCGGCGACCGGCTTGGCCGTTCGGTCGGCCACCAGCACGACGTCCGGCGCCGCCGCCAGCAGCGGCAGGTCGGCGATGCGCTGCGCCAGCGCCTCGGGAACTTTCGCCTGTGCCAACGCCGCCATGCGGGCGTCGCGCGCCGCTTCGGCATCGCGCGGCAGCACGTCAGCCAGCGCGGCCTGCATGGCCTCGATACCGCCGCGGTAGTGCTCGATCACGGCGGCGAGCCCCTGCGACAGGTCGACATTGCGCAGGAACCAGACGATGCGGTCGAGCAGCAGGTCCTGCACGGTGGCGTAGAGGTCGAGCTGCAGCTTGCCGCCGACCTTGTTGTCGAGCGCATCGATCGTGCCGTTGAGCGCCGTCATGCCAAAGCTGTCGCGCACGGCCGCGAAGGCCGCGGCAATCTCCACCGCCGAGGCGCCGGTCTGGTCGGCGATGCGGACCACGAGCGACGGTCCGCCGCGGTTGATCATGGAGTTGGCAAGCTGGGTGGCGATGATCTCGCGCCGCAGCCGATGCGCTGCCACGGCGTCCGGGAACGGCTCGGTGATGGCTTTGGGGAAATAGCGGCCGAGTTCGCGGCCGAGATAGGGATCGTCTGGCACCGGCGAATCGAGCAGATCGTCCTTGAGCGCGAGCTTGGCATAGGCGAGCAGCACGGCGAGCTCGGGGCGGCTCAGTGCACCGGCCCGCCGGCGGCGCTCGGCGATCTCCATGTCGTCGGGCAGGAATTCGACCGTGCGGTCGAGCAGGCCGTGCGTCTCCAGCGTCTGCATCAGGCGCTGCTGGAAGCCGAGATCCTCGGTGCCTCGCCGCTCGGCGAGCGACAGCGCCAGGGTCTGCAGATAGTTGTTGCGCAGCACGAGGTCGGCGACCTCGTCGGTCATGCCGGCGAGCAGCGCGTTGCGGCCCTCAGCCGTCAGCCGGCCGTCGCGCACCGGCATGCTGAGCGCAATCTTGATGTTGACCTCGACATCGGAGGTGTTCACGCCGGCCGAGTTGTCGATGGCATCGGTGTTGAGCTTGACGCCGCGCAGGTTTGCCTCGATGCGCCCGCGCTGGGTCATGCCGAGATTGGCGCCCTCGCCGACGACGCGACACTTGAGCTCGTCGGCGGTGACGCGGATCGGATCGTTGGCGCGGTCGCCGGCCATGTCGTCGGTCTCGTGCGATGCGCGCACGTACGTACCGATGCCGCCGAACCACAAGAGGTCGACGGACGCTTTCAGGATCGCCCGCATCACGGCTTGCGGCGTCACCTTGGGCGGCAGCGCCAGCAGTTTTTGCGCCTGCGGCGACAGCTGGATTTCCTTGGCGCTGCGCGGGAACACGCCGCCGCCGGGCGAGATGAGATCCTTGTTGTAGTCCTGCCAGCTCGAACGCGGCAGGTCGAACAGGCGCTTGCGCTCGGCCAGGGTGGCGGCCGGATCGGGCGAGGGATCGATGAAGATGTCGCGGTGGTCGAAGGCGGCGACGAGCTTGATCGTGTCCGCCAGCAGCATGCCATTGCCGAACACGTCGCCGGACATGTCGCCGACGCCGACGACGGTGAACGGCGTCGTGGCGATATCGACATCGAGCTCGCGGAAATGGCGCTTCACGGCCTCCCACGCGCCGCGCGCCGTGATGCCCATCTTCTTGTGGTCGTAGCCGGCCGAGCCGCCCGACGCGAAGGCATCGCCGAGCCAGAAGCCGTATTGCGCCGAAATGCCGTTGGCGATGTCGGAGAAGGTCGCGGTGCCCTTGTCGGCGGCGACCACCAGGTAGGGATCGTCGGCGTCGTGGCGGGTCACGTTGGGCGGCGGAATCACGCCTTCGGGACCGATATTGTCGGTGACGTCGAGCAGGCTCGAGACGAAGATCGTATAGGCCGCGATGCCCTCGCTCTGGATCGCCTCGCGCGTGCCGCCCGCCGGCAGGTGCTTCGGGACGAAGCCGCCCTTCGAGCCGACCGGGACGATGACGGCGTTCTTAACCTGCTGCGCCTTGACTAGGCCGAGCACTTCGGTGCGGAAATCCTGCGGCCGGTCCGACCAGCGCAGGCCGCCGCGCGCGACCTTGCCGAAGCGCAGGTGCACGCCTTCCACCCGCGGCGAGTAGACGAAGATCTCGTAGAGCGGCCGCGGCTGCGGCATGTCGTCGATGCGGCGGCTCTCGAACTTGATGGCGATCGCGGCCTTCGGCTGCCCGCTCGTATCGAGCTGGTAGAAATTGGTACGTATGGCGGCTTCGACCGCATTGACGAAGCGGCGCAGGATGATGTCCTCGTCGAGGCTCTGCACCTGCTGCAGCGCGGTCTCGATGCGGGCGCGGATCTCGGCCTGGCGCTGGTTCCGCTTCTCGGGCGACGGCGCGACTCGCGGCTCGAAGCGGGCGTGGAACAGCGCCACGATGTCCGGCACCAGTTCGGCGTGCCGGCGCAGCGTCGTCCACAGGTAGTCCTGCGAATAGGGGATGCGCACCTGGCGCAGGAAGCGCGAGATGGTGCGGATGAGCGCGACGTCGCGCCAGGGCACGCCTGCCTGTAGCACCAGCGCGTTGTAGCCGTCGTTCTCGGCCCGTCCGCGCATCACCACCAGGAAACAGGCCTCGAGCCGCTGCTCGAGCGCCGCGATGTCGATCGCCTGCCCGTCGGCGCGCTCCAGCAAGATGTCGTGGAGCCACACTCGCGGCTGGTCGGCGCTTGGCGATTCGATCCGATAGGTGCGCTCGTCGACGACGCGGAACCCCATGTTCTCGAGCACCGGCACGCGCTCGGACAGCGGAATCGGCCGCTCGTAGCTCCACACTTTCAGTCCGGCGAAAGTGTCCGGTCGGTCGGCGCGGCGGTAGAAGTCGACGGCGAGCGGGCGCGCCGCCGAAAGATTTTCGACGACCCTGATGTCGGCGATCGCCGTCGCCGGCGGGTAGGCCTCCTGGTAGCCGACCGAGAACGCCTGGCGATAGCGGGCGAACAGCGTCTGCGCCTTGGCGAAGTCGTGCACCAGCGCCAGCGCTTCCTGCAGCCCGTCGATCCAGGTGCGGACGATTCCCGCGACCGCATGCTCGAGGCTGGCGCGGTCGGGATTCGGCGTCTCGCCTTCGTAGCGGCCGATGATGAAGTGCACGCGCACCAGCGGCCCTTCGGGGAAGAACGGATAGAACGCCGAGATGCGGCCCTTGTAGGTCTCGGCGAGAAAATTGCCGATGGCCGTCCGCGTTCCGCTGCCAAAGCGGTCGCGCGGCACGTAAACCAGCACCGACACGAAACGGTCGAAGCGATCGCGCCGCGGCAGCACGCGGATGCGCGGACGCTCGTCGAGCTGCATCACCATCAGGGCATTGTGATAGAGCGTGTCCTCGTCGATCTGGAACAGCTCGTCGCGGGGATAGGTCTCCAGCACATTGGCGAGCGCCTTGCCCGAATGGCCATCGGGATCGAAGCCGGCGCGCGACAGCGCGGCGGCGACCCGGCGCCGCAGATAGGGAATCGAGCGTGTCGAGCGGGTGTAGACGGTGGAGGTGAACAGCCCGACGAAGCGGTACTCGCCGATGAGATTGCCGGCGATGTCGAAATGCTTCACGCCGATATAGTCCATGTGCACGCGCCGGTGGATGCGCGAGCGCACATTGGCCTTGGTGATAATGAGCGTCTTCGGCTCGTTCAAAAACTCCATGATCTCGGGGGTGATGGAGACGAGGTCGTTGCCGCGGCGCAGCACCCGCACGTCGGGCGCGCGCAGGATGCCGAGCCCGGTCTCGAACTCCGGCGCCAGATCGCGCGACAGTTTTGGAAAGGCGTAGCTGCGGAAGCCAAGGAAGGTGAAATTGTCGGCGGCGAGCCATTCCAGGAACTGCACCGCTTCGGCGACCTCGTCGATCGGCACCGGCGGCGGATTGTTTTTCAACTCGGCGATGACCTCCTGAAGCCGCGACAGCATCGACTTCCAGTCCTGGACGCAGACGCGCACATCGGCCAGCACCTGCTCCAGCGCCTGGACCACCTCGGCCCGCGCACCTTCGTCGTTGACGCGGGCCGTATGGATATGGATGAAGCTTTCGCGCGTCGCCAGGCCGGCGGCGTGACCCTCGCCGCGGAAGGCGAACAGGACGCCGCTTTCGTCGCGCTCGACGGTGAAAACCGGATGGACGACGAGGCGCACCTCGATGCCGCGCTCGTTCAGCTCGCCCAGCACCGAATCGAGCAGGAATGGCATGTCGTCGTTGACGATCTCCAGCACGGAGACCGACTCGATGCGCTCGGCGCCGACCGGACCGGGACGCGACCCGAAGCGCATTTTTGGCGCGCCCGGCTGGCGGTCGGCGAGGAACGCCCAGGCGTCCTCGGCGAGGGTGGCGAGCTCGCGCGGTTCGTAGCCGAGCAGGTCTTCCGCCGCCGCGCGGGCGAACAGCGCCTCGGCAAATCCTGCGGGAATGTCGTCGCGCAGGCCAGCGAGAATCGTGCTCATCTGCTCGATGAGCCGGAGGCTGGCGCGCTCCTCCTCGGTGCCGGTCAGGGCGTGGACGGCCGTGTCCATGGGTGCTGCCCGCATCGTTCCCCAGGGGACTCTTCCCCATTCGCATCGTCGCGTCGAGGGGCAGAAGGTTGTAGGCTGCCCATGCGAAGGAAAAAAGACGTGATGGAGGCGCCCGGTGCCGACAGCGAAAAAGAACCCGAAGCGCCGGTCGAGGACGGCGCTGGCGGCCAAAGCCGGTGCCGCCAGGAAGATCGATCCGGCTCCGGCGCCGGCCCATTCGTCCCGCTCGGGCGAGCCGGGGCGGGGGCCCGGTGGGGCCGCCCCCGATGATGCCCCGGTCATCGCGCTCGACCTGGCGCCGGCGCCGCTCAGCCCAGCCATGCAGGCCTATTTCCAGAAGTGCGAGGAGAAGCTCGGCTTCGTGCCCAACGTGCTGAATGCCTATGCGTTCGACATGGCCAAGCTCGAGCCTTTCGTCGCCATGTACAACGACCTGATGCTGGCGCCCTCGGGTCTGTCGAAGCTCGAGCGCGAGATGATCGCGGTCGCGGTCTCGTCGGTGAACCGCTGCTACTATTGCCTGGTGGCGCACGGCGCCGCCGTGCGGGCGCTCTCGGGCGATCCGCTGCTGGGCGAGCAGATGGTGATGAACTATCGCGCCGCGCGCCTGTCGCCGCGCCAGCGCGCCATGCTGGATTTTGCCGCAAAGCTCACGGCCGAGCCGTGGGCGGTCGAGGAAGCGGATCGCGAGCGCCTGCGCGGCGCTGGATTTTCCGAGCGCGACATCTGGGATATCGCGGCGGTGGCGGGGTTCTTCAACATGTCGAACCGTGTTGCCTCGGCCACCGACATGCGGCCAAATGCCGTGTATCACGGCCAGGCGAGATGACATGGAGGAGGGCGAGATGAAATCAACTGCAATGATGATCGGCGCCGTCGCGGCCACCATCGCAACAGGCGCCTTCGCGCAGACGCCGCAGCTCGTCAGCGAAGACATCATGGTGCCATCAGACCCCGGCATCGAGGTCTTCGTGCGCAACAAGCGCCCGGCCGGCATGACGACGTTCCGGGCGGAGCGCACGGTACTCTACGTGCACGGGGCGACCTATCCGGCGTCCACCGCGTTCGACCTCAAGCTCGATGGCGTGTCGTGGATGGATTACATCGCGTCGCGCGGCTACGACGTCTATCTGCTCGACCTGCGCGGCTACGGCAAGTCGACGCGGCCGCCCGAGATGGCGCAGGACGCCAAGGCGAATCCGCCCATCGTGCGCGGCGACACCGCCGTCAAGGACATTTCCGCCGTCGTCGACTTCGTCCTGGCGCGGCGCAACATTCCCCGCCTCAACCTGATGGGATGGTCGTGGGGTACCATCACCATGGCGACCTACACGACGCAGAACCCCGGCAAGGTCGAGCGGCTGGTGCTCTACGCGCCAGGCTGGGTCCGCCAGACGGCCTCGCTGGTGCAGGCCGGGCCGGGGCCGCTCGGCGCCTACCGCCAGGTGACGCGCGAGCAGGCGCAGCAGCGCTGGATGACCGGCGTGCCGGAGGACAAGAAGGCGACGCTCATTCCGGCCGGGTGGTTCGATGCGTGGGCGGATGCGACCTTTGCCAGCGATCCGGTCGGCGCCAAGGCCAACCCGCAGTTCATCCGCGCGCCCAATGGGGTGATCCAGGATACCAATGAATTCTGGATGGTCGGAAAGCCCTATTACGATCCGGCAAAGATCACGGTGCCGACGCTGCTGGTGCATGCCGAGTGGGACCGCGACCTGCCGCCCTACATGGCGCAGACGCTGTTTCCGCTGCTGGTGAACGCGCCCGGCAAGCGCTACGTGATGTTGCCCGAGGGCACGCACACCATCATCATGGAGAAGAACCGGATGATGTTGTTCGAGGCGGTGCAAAGCTTTCTCGACGAGGCCAGCCGATCCTAGAGCATGATCTCGAAAAAGCCTGGCCCGGACTTGATCCGGGCTGGTTACCGGTTTTCGGAAAAGATCATGCTCCGGGCGTAACGAGCGGCCGCGACGAAGCGGACACGGCATGGATGCCGCCGATGCCCGGACAAAGAACAAGGCACCCAGGGGGAGGGAGTTGATGCGAGCGTTTGCACGCGGCGTGGTCCGCCTGCTCGTTGCCGGCTGGGCATTTGCCGCCCTGTCGATGATGCCGCCGGCCGCGGCGGCGCAGCAAAAATACCCCGAGAAGCCGATCCGCTTCATCGTGCCGTTCACGGCCGGCGGCGCGACCGACATCATCGCGCGCGTCATGGCGCAGGGCCTGACCGAGACGCTTGGCCAGACCGCAGTGATCGAGAACCGGCCCGGCGCCGGCAGCAATCTCGGCGCCAATGCGGTCGCCCGCTCGGATCCGGACGGCCATACCTTGCTGATCGCGTCAAGCGGAATCATTGCCAGCCCGGCGCTGTACCGCAACCTCAGCTACGACATTTTCAGGGACCTGACGCCGGTCGCCGAGTTGGTCGTCTCGACCAACGTCATGGTGGCCGGCAACAAGACCGGCATCACCAGCATCGCCGACATGCTGCGCGAGGCGAGGGCGCATCCGGACCGGCTCAACTATGCCAGCCCGGGAACCGGAACCACGCCGCAGCTCGCCATGGAAATGCTGAAGCTGCGCGCCGGCGTGAGCATCACGCACGTTGTCTTCGGCGGCGCCGCGCCGGCCATGCAGGCGATGCTGGCCGAGACCGTTCAGCTCGGCTCGATGGCGCTGTCCAACATCCACGGCCAGATCAAGGCCGGCGCGTTCAGGGGCCTGGCCGTCACCGGCAAGGAGCGCTGGCACGATCTGCCGGATATTCCCACGGTGGAGGAGGCGGGTTTTGCGGAGTTCGATTTCGAGACGGTGTTCATTCTGATGGCGCCGGGCGGCACGCCGGATGAGATCGTGCAACGGCTGGCGAAGGAAACGATCGGCATCCTCAACCGACCCGAGGTGCGCGACCGCATGCAGAGCATCGGCCTCGCGGTCCTGGCGCGCGGTCCCGCGGCGCTGAAGGCGCGCATCGCCAAGGAAGTGCCGCTGTACAAAGACATCGTCGCCAGGGCCGGCATCCCGCTGAATTGAGTGCGGCTGTGATCCTGGACGGCGAGCGAAGCGAGCCGATCCGGGATCGTAGTACCCCGGCATTTATGAAATAGGCTCCGCAAGGGATACATGGGTTCCGGCTCTCGCGCCTACGGCGCTCGGCCGGGATGACAATGGAGATTACTTCGTACGACGTGAAATCAAATTTCCACCAGCCTGTCGGGCAGCTCGTCGGGATTTACGCCGCCGGCGCCGATCGGAAAGTGCTCGGCGAGCACGGCGCCGCATTGGGCGATCGCCGCCACGAACCCGTCACCAATGCGGCCTTCGCGGATGGCGGAGGTCAGCGCCACCACGGCGTTGTTCCATACCTCGGGCGTCACCTTCTCGTTGATGCCGGCGTCCGCGATGATCTCGGCATAGTGCTCGGCCAGCGAGACGAAGATCAGCACGCCGGTGCGGTATTGCGTCTTGTGCAGGCGCTGCGCCCAGAACTGGCGCATGGCGGTGGAATGCGCGCGGTCGTGCCTGGCCCGCTTTGGCACGATGCGATAGCGCAGCGAGGGCCGTGACAGGACGATCGTGGCCGCCACAAACACCATGAGCTGCAGCACATAGATCACGCTCGCCGGCCAGGACGTGAGATAGATCAGCGGCAGCGGCACCAGCAGGGCCAGCGCGGCGGCCCATGCCACCGGCACCAGCGTGTAGTAGCTCGACCGCTGTGCCAGCACGCAAAAAATCTCGCCGGACGTCCTGGCCTCCGCGGCCTGGATGGCGTCGGCGATGCGCGCCCTGTCGTCATCCGAGACCATGTCACCAGCTGCCCGATGCGCCGCCGCCCCCGGAATCCCCGCCGCCGCCGGAAAAACCGCCGCCGCCCGAGAAGCCGCCCGAATCCCACGAGCCTCCCGATGACCAGCCGGAGCCGCCCGTTGGCACCCACCACACGTCGGGCCGGTCGCGCCGGCGGCCCCATCGTTGCCGGTTCGCGGCGAGTGGTGGACGGTGATAATTCGCGACCATCCAGATGACGAGCAGGATTGCGGCCACCAGCAGAAACACCGCCAGCGGAGCGACCACGGGCGCACTGTTCTCGACACGCTGCGCGGCGCGGCGCTTCCATTCCTCGGCGTCGCCGGTCAGCACCTGGATCACGTCGTCGACGCCGCGCGTGATGCCACCGGCGAAATCGTTGGCGCGGAAGCGCGGAATGATGCCATTCTCGATGATGAGCTTGCCCACCGCGTCGGGCAGCGTTCCTTCGAGCCCGTAGCCGACCTCGATCCGCACCTTGCGTTCGTTGGGCGCTACCAGCAGCAGCACGCCGTTGTTCTTGCCGGCCTGTCCAAGCTTCCAGGCGCGGAACAGCCGGTTGCCGTAATCCTCGACCGACGTTCCCTGCAGCGATTTTACAGTGGCGACGACCAGCTGGTCAGTGGTTTTTTCCTCGAGCGCGGCGAGCTTTTGCGTCAACGCAGCGCGCGTCGCAGCGTCGAGAATGCCGGCGTCGTCGACAACACGTCCGGTCAGCGCCGGGAAGGTGAGCGCCTGCGCCAGCGCCGCGGATGTAAAAGCGAGGACGAGCAGCAGCGGCCAGACCGCGCCACCGGGTCTGCCCCGCATCATGGCGCGCGCCATGGCGCTCTAGAATTTCACCGTCGGCGGCCGCTGCACGTCCTCCGCGACCGTAAACGTCTCCATCGGCTTCTGGCTGCGGTAGAGCGTGCTCGCCCAGATCACCCCGGGAAAGGTTCGCAGCTCCGTATTGTAGACCCGCACGGCCTCGATGTAGTCGCGCCGTGCCACCGCGATGCGGTTCTCGGTCCCCTCGAGCTGCGCCTGCAGCGCCAGGAAATTCTGATTCGATTTGAGATCCGGATAGCGCTCGGAGACGGCGAGCAGCCGGCCCAGCGCGGTGCTGAGCTGTGCCTGCGCCTCCTGAAATTTCTTGAACGCCTCGGGATCGTTCAGCATCTCGGGCGTGACCTGGATCGAGGTGGCGCGCGCCCGCGCGTTGGTCACCGCCTCGAGAACCTCCCGCTCCTGGCGCGCATAGCCGCGCACCGTCTCGACCAGGTTGGGGATGAGGTCGGCGCGGCGCTGGTACTGGTTCTGCACATCAGACCATCTGGCCTTGGCCTGCTCCTGGAAGGTCGGAATGTTGTTGACGCCGCAGCCCGACACCAGCAGGGGGAGCAACAGGGCGACAAAAGGCAGGCGCAGGATTTTTGGGGCGACAGCGACCGAGCGGAACATGAGATTTCTCCGGCAGAGGACGCGAATCCGCCCTATGTAGCAGGCCGCACGGACAAATTCACCGGCCACGGCGGCGCCTCCATCGACCCGCGTCTACCTTGGTGACTTTCCGGCCGCGACGCGGCACATTCGTCCGCTTCGGGAGCATGCCGCATGTTGCAATTCGCCCGCTTCGTCGTCCTCGGCCTCGTCATCCTGGCGCCGGCGCTGGCGCCGGCACAGGAGCGCGCCGCCGTTGCCCGCAACGGCATGGTGGCGGCGCAGGAGGCGCGCGCCGCGCGCGTCGGCGCAACTGTGCTGGAGCAGGGCGGCAATGCGGTCGATGCCGCGGTGGCAGTGGGTTTCGCGCTCGCCGTAACGCATCCGCAGGCCGGCAATCTCGGCGGCGGCGGCTTCATGCTCGTGCATCTGGCCGACCGCAATGAGACGGCGGTCATCGACTATCGCGAGACCGCGCCGCAGGCGGTGACGCGCGACACTTTTCTCGACGCCAACGGCGAAGCCGATCCGCTCAAATCGCGCGATTCGGCCTTGGGGATCGGCGTGCCCGGCACCGTGGCCGGCCTGGCGCTGGCGCATGCGCGCTACGGGTCGGGAAAATTCAGCTTCGCCGAGCTCATCGCGCCGGCCCTGGCGCTCGCGCGCAACGGCTTCATGGTCGAGGACGATCTCGCGGACCAGTTGCCCCGCTCGCAGGCGCGGCTCAAGCGCTGGCCGCCGTCGCACAAGATTTTCTTGCGCTCGGACGGGTCGGTGCTGGCGCCGGGCGACCTGCTGGTGCAGGCGGATCTGGCCGCTTCGCTCGACCTGATCGCGCGCGATGGGCCTGGGGCCTTCTACGACGGGCCAATCGCGGAAAAGATCGTCGCCAGCGTGGGTGCAGCCGGCGGCGTGATGACGCGCGACGATCTGCGGAACTACCGGCCAGTGGTGCGCGCGCCAGTGCGCGGAACCTATCGCGGCCACGACGTCATCTCCGTGCCGCCGCCGTCGTCGGGCGGCACGCTGCTCGTCGAGATCCTCAACATCCTGGAGCGCTTCTGGCTGGGCAAGCTGGGCGAGGGCTTGCGGTCGCACCTGATGATTGAAGCGGCAAAACTCGCCTACGCGGATCGCGCGGCGTTCCTGGGCGATTCCGACGTGGTCGATGTGCCGGTCGAGCGGCTGATCGCCAAACCCTATGCCTTCAAGCTGGCCATGGGCATCGACTACACCCGCGCCCGCCCGTCGCTGTCGATCCGGCGGGGCGATGCTTTCCGCGAAGGCAACAACACCACGCATTTTTCCGTCGTCGACCGCTTCGGCAATGCCGTCGCCAACACCTACACGCTCAATCTCAGCTTCGGCGTCGGCTTGGTGGCCGACGGCACCGGCTTCCTGCTCAACAACGAGCTCGACGATTTCGCCGCCAAGCCGGGTGCGCCGAATTTTTTTGGCCTGGTCGGCGGCGCCGCCAACGCGCCCGGCCCGGGCAAGCGGCCGTTGTCCTCCATGACTCCCACCATTGTGCTCAAGGACGGAAAGGTTCTGCTCGTCACCGGCTCGCCCGGCGGCAGCCGCATCATCACCACTGTGCTGCAGGTGATCTCGAACGTGATCGATCACCGCATGACCGCGGCCGACGCGGTGGCGGCGCCGCGGCTCCATCATCAATGGCTGCCGGACGAAGTCTCGGCCGAACGCGGCATCGCGCGCGACGTGCTGCAGTCGCTGGAGAGCCGCGGCCACACGGTGACGGTGCGCGAGCCCTGGGGCTCGGCCAATTCCATCCAGGTCACGCCCGACGGTTTTGTGGGCGCCGCCGACCCGCGCACGCGCGGCAGTCTGGCGGTGGGGTATTGATGACGATCCGCAAGTCGTCCCCGCGAAGGCGGGGACCCATGATCACCGCCGGACATGAATCGCACGATCGGTGTTCATGGGTTCCCGCTCGCGCGGGAACGACGCTGAGTCGTCGGAACGGCCGAAGCTACCTATTCCCCGCCAGCCCGGCGCGCTGAATCGCGTCGGCGCTGCGGATAGAGTCCTCGTCGAACATTTTTCGGAACGCCGCGCCGGGCAAATAACGCGGCGTGGCGTTGAGCCGCTCGACGATCGCCTTGTAGTCCTCGGCCGCGGTGGCCTGCGCGCACGCCTTGTCCAGCACCGCTACGACATTGTCGGGCGTGCTGGCGGGCGCGATGAGCCCGCCGGCCGTGAACGACTCCGCCGGAAAGCCGAGTTCCCGCATGGTCGGAACGTCGGGCAGGGCGGCGATGCGCTCCTCCGCCAGCGCGGCGAGGATCGGCAGGTTGCTGGCGCGCGCCACCGATGGCGTCTCGGTGATCGCCATGACGGTGCCACTCAGGAGCGCGTGCGACATCGGGCCGGCGCCCTGGAACGGGACGCCGAGCGCGTCGGCGCCGATCGCCTTGAGCACTGCCAGCATGCCGAGCTGCGGCTGACTGGCTACACCAGGATGGCCGTAGACGAGATTCTCGGATTTCGCCTTGGCGAAGGTGACGAACTCGCTAAATGTCTTGAACGGTGCCTGCGGCCCGGCGATCAGCACATAGGGCGCGTAGTAGGTGAGGCAGATGTAACGGAAGCTGTCGAGTCCATAGGACAGCTTCTGCAGGTGCGGCTGCGCCGTGAGCGGATTGTTGGGCGTGAGCGCGATGGTGTAGCCATCGGGCTGCGCCTTCACCAGCTCGTTGATGCCGATCACGCCGGCGGCGCCGCCCTTGTTGACGATGACAATGGTCTGCCCAAGCGCTTTGCCCAGCTCGTTCTGGAGCGCCCGGCCCATGATGTCGGTGTTCCCGCCGGGGGGAAACGGCACGATCATGTTTAGCGGCCGAGCCGGATAATTCTGGGCAGCGGCGGAAGCCGCTGCCGTGAGGAGAAGGCCAAGCGCGAGCAGGATGCGCGAAGAAATGCCCATGTAACGTCCTCCCAACGTGGCGATCATACGATTTTCTCGCCGCTTGTCGTCCCCGCGCAGGCGGGGATCCATGACCGCAGACCGCGAAAAGTCTGCACCGGCGGTGTGCATGGGTTCCCGCAATCGCGGGAACGACGCGGGAGATGTCACATCGGCTTGAAACCGCGGTCGAGCTCGACATCGATGAGCATGGCGGTGTCGCCGGCAAGCCCCTTGGCGAGCAGGTCGGTCGTGTCGTGCACCGTGTGGGTGCGCTCGGCCGCAATCCCGAGCGAGCGCGCCAGGCCGACGAAATCGATCGGCGGGTCGACGAGCTCCATGCCGACATAGGTGTCGACCTGCGCGGCGTGGCCGCGCTGGGCGTGCAGGCGCTGCTTGAGGATGCGGTAGGAGCGATTGTTGAAGATGACGAACACGACCGGGATGCGGTCGTGCGCGGCCGTCCACAGTGCCTGGCAGGTATACATGGCGCTGCCGTCGCCGATCAGCCCCACCACCGGCCGCTCCGGCAGCGCCAGCTTGACGCCGATGGCGGCCGGCAGGCCCCAGCCGATGCCGCCGCCGCGCAGGCCGAAGAAGCTCTGCGGGTCGTCGCTGCGCATGAGCGACCGGATGCCGACGCCGGACGAGATGGTCTCGTCGACCACGGCCGCGTCCTTGGGCAGCGTCGCGCCGATGGCCTGGAGCAGCGCCAGCGGCTGTACCGGCACGTCCTCGGCGGCGGCACGCGCCTTGGCGACGAGGGCTTCGCGCTCGGCATGAATGGCGCTGGTGGCGTTGCGCAGGCGCTCGCGCGCCGCCGCGCGCGCTCCGCTGGTCATCCGGTCGCGGACGGCGGCGGTCAGATCGGGCAGCGTGGTCTTCGGGTCGCCGAGGATCGCCACGTCGGGCGGATAGTTCTTGCCCAGCTCCCACGCATCGACGTCGAGGTGGATGAGCGGCTGGCCGGGCGGAAACGGCTCGACCGGTGACGGCAGCGACAGCGTGAAGAGATCGGCGCCGACCGAGAACACCAGGTCATATTGCTCCATCACCTGGCGGATTGCCGGCGTGACGCGGCCCATGGCGCCGCGGAACAGCGGATGCGAGGCCGGAAACGACGCCATGCTCGGCACGATCTCGCTGTAAACCGGCGCGCCGATGAGCTCGGCGAGTTCCACCAGTTCGGCGTGGGCGCGGCTGTGCGCCACCGCGTCACCCGCCATGATCAGCGGATTCTTGGCGGCGGCCAGCAGCGTGGCGGCCGCGTCGACGGCGGCGGGATCGCCGCGCAGCCGTGGCGCCACCCGCGTCGGTGCCAGCAGGTCAACCTCGGCTTCGGCCTGAAGAATGTCTCCGGGCAACGACAGGAACACCGGCCCGGTGGGTGGCGCCAGCGCGGTCTTGGCGGCGCGATGCACCATCCGCGGCAGGTCGGCGAGGCGCTTCACCTCGCTCGACCATTTCACGAACGGCCGCGCGACCGGCGGCAGGTCGGCCCACAGGATCGGCTCGGTGACGTTGAACTGCTGATCGTGCTGCCCGGCCGTGACCAGGATGGGCGATGCGGCCTTCTGCGCGTCGTAGAGCATGCCCATCGCATTGCCGAGCCCGGGCGCCACGTGCAGGTTGACCACGGTGAGCTCGCCGGAGGCCTGCGCGTAGCCGTCCGCCATCGCCATCACGGCGGCTTCCTGCAGGCCGAGCACGTAACGCATCTCGTTGTCGACCGCGAGCGCATCCATCAGCGGCAATTCGGTCGTACCGGGATTACCGAACAGGATGCGCACGCCCTCCTGCTTGAGCAGCTCGAGGAACGCACGCTTTCCGGACATTACGGGCATGTGGTCTCCGACAGTGAGTGGTGACTGGTGATTAGCGAGTGGTGAGTAGCGATCAGTGGCCCACCAACGGTCCTGGTCACTGCTCACCATTCGCTACTCACGGTCCAGGCTGTCATGGCCAGTGCCAGCGGGCAATGGCCACGGCCCAATCGGGCAGCGCGATGTAGTCGAGAACGACGTCGGTGCTCAGCGACAACGCCACCGCGCCGATGAGCGAGACGGCGGTTCCGAGATAGACCTTTCCGCCGAACACTTCGTGCTGCGGATTGAGCAGGTGGCCGAAATAGATGCGGAACACCATCGACAGCCGTTGGATCGGCGAGACCACCGAGACCGGCGCGACGGCAAATCCCATATAGAGGAACATCTGCGACACGCACACCATCACGCCCGAGATGGTGAACCACTTGCTGGCTTCCGGCTCGAGCGCCAGCACGTGCCGCCATTGGCGCGGCCACGCCAGCAGCGGCAGCATGATCAGCGTGGCGGCGCAGTAGGAGATCAGCCCGGCCGCGAGGCTCGCGCCGAGGGTTTTGTGTTCCAGCCCATAGCGCACGAGGATCGGGCTCGTCCCATAACCCAGCGCCGACAGCAGCGCGAAGATCGCGCCTTCGGTGTAGTTGATGGCGAACGGCGGCGGCTTGCCGCTTTCGAGTTTTTCGACCGGCGTCTCGGCCTGATCGGTGGCGCGCGGCGGCCGCGTGCTTGTCTCGGCGTCGCCGCGCATGGTCAGCATGGGACCGAGCGCCACGAGGCCGATACCGAGCAGACGCAGCGGCGTCAGCGTCTCGCCCAGCACCAGGATCGCCAGCACCAGTGTGAGCACGAGGCTGACCTGCTGCAGCGGGCCGACCAGGTTCGCCCCCATGGCCCTGGTGGCGCGGAAATTACAGTAGCGGCCCCAGACGAAGTGGACGATGCCGGCGGCCGCGAGTGCGAGCACCGCCTGCGGCGAGAAGTCGAACAGGGCGGCGAGATCGCCGGCCATCCAGGTGGCGACGAAGAAGAGCGGCACGCCGATCGGCACCGTGATCGCCATGGCCTGCAGGAGGCTGCCGGTGAGGACGCCGCGGCGCGCGCTAGCGTTGTTCAACGCAAAGGTGATCGCCGCAAGAAGCGCGAAAAAGCCTCCGAGCACCCGGTCTGCCCCCGATCTGGCGCCCAGGGTTATGCAGCACCGGGCCGGGTACGAACAGAGATCAGAGGTGCATGACAGCCGGGTGCCGGCTGCATCGCGGCGGCCGCCGGCCGGTCGCGGCGCTCAGGAGGCGAGGCGACGGCGGGTTGGCGAGCGGCGTGGTGAGCGTCGGGTAGCGCGCGCGTGCGGGCGGACGGCGCCGATCTGGATCGCCGGCGCATCGCTGCGCGATGGCAGGAAGGCCTCCGCCGTCGCGGCAGCGCCGCTGATCGCGACGCGCGGCTCGGCGAACAACTTGAGCAGAAGATTAATGGGCCAACGTGGCATGACGCCTCCCAAACACCCTCGCGGATCGTTGCGCGAAAGAACTGGAGCGGGCGATGGGATTCGAACCCACGACCCCAACCTTGGCAAGGTTGTGCTCTACCCCTGAGCTACACCCGCGTCCGTTCACGGCGCGGGCCAGCGGCCGCGCCGGGGACCTCCTATAGCCAAAATTGGGCTGCCTTTGCAACCGTTGGAGATTGCCAAGGTTACCGGGCGTCGCCCTTGTCGCATCGCAATACAGCCCCTAGAAAATCCGCCTCCTGACGTCGTCCCGCCGACCCAGCACGCAATGGCCGCAACGCCCGCCGATCTGTTCGCCTTGCTCGACCGTCTCGGCATCGCGCACCGCACTGTCGCCCACCCGCCGCTGTTTACCGTTGAACAGTCGCGGGGGCTGCGCGGCTCGATCCCGGGCGGCCATACCAAGAACCTGTTCCTCAAGGACAAGAAAGGGGCGCTGTTCCTCGTCGTGGCGCTGGAGGATGCGACGCTCGATCTCAAGGGCCTGCATCGCCGCCTCGGCGCCGCCGGCCGCTTCTCGTTCGGGTCCGCCGACCTGTTGCGCGTCGTGCTGGGGGTGGAACCCGGCGCCGTCACGCCGTTCGCCGCCATGAACGATGCCGATCGGCGCGTCACGGTCGTGCTCGAGGCCGCCATGATGGCGCACGACACGCTCAACTATCATCCCCTCGACAACACCATGACGACCTCGATCGGCCGCGATGACCTGGTCCGGTTCCTGGAGGCCACCGGCCATGTGCCGCGGATCGAGGCGCTGGCCGAGCCGGCGGGCGCCGAGGCCTCCTGACGTTGCGATTGCAATTGGGGCGGCCATGAACCATCTATCCGGCAGCCCAATTCGAGGCGCCCCGGGTGGGGCGGCAAAATCATGGTCATGCTGCAGAATGGGGGAACCGCCGCGCCCCCGCCGGATGGTCTGGTCAAGGACACGACCACCCAGGCCTTCGTGAAGGACGTGATCGAGGAATCACGCCGCCAGCCGGTGCTGGTCGATTTCTGGGCGCCCTGGTGCGGCCCCTGCCGGCAGCTCACGCCTGTGCTCGAGAAGGTGATCCGCGCCGCCAAGGGCAAGGCCAGGCTGGTCAAGATGAACATCGACGACCATCCGGCCATTCCCGGCCAGCTGGGCATCCAGTCGATCCCGGCCGTGATCGCGTTCGTCAACGGCCAGCCCGCCGACGGCTTTCTCGGCGCTCTGCCGGAAAGCCAGGTGACGGCCTTCGTCGAGCGCCTGATCAAGGATCGGGTCGGCGGCGAGGAGAAGGACCTGCTCAAGGCCGCGGATGCCGCGCTGGCCGACGGCGATCCGGCGCATGCCGCCGATCTCTACGCCAAGGTCCTGCAGGACGACGCCGGTAATACCCATGCGCTTGCCGGCCTGGCGCGGGCCTATGTGGAAACCGGCGCGCTCGAGCAGGCCAAGCAGATGCTGGCTCTGGTGCCTGAAGCCAAGCACAACGAGGCCCCGGTGGCGGCGGCGCGGGCGGCGCTCGAGCTCGCCGAGCAGGCGACCTCGCTCGGTCCCGTGGCCGAGCTGGAGCAGAAGGTCGCAGCCAATCCGCTCGATCACCAGGCGCGCTATGATCTCGCGCTGGCGCTCAACGCCAAGGGACGCCGGAACGAGACGCTCGATCATCTTCTAGAGATCGTGAAGCGCGATCGCAAATGGAACGAGGACGGCGCACGCAAGCAGCTCGTCCAGTTGTTCGACGCCTGGGGGCCGACCGACGAGGCCACCGTCAGCGGTCGCCGGCGGCTGTCGTCGATCCTGTTCGCCTGACCAGAACCGAATGACGTCGAACCGTCATCCCGTTCCGGGTTTCGTTTCGGCATGATCTATTCCGAAAACCGGTATCCAACCCGGATCGGGTCCGGCCCGGGCTTTTTCGGGATCATGCTGCAGCTCTCGTTTCGGGCGGCGGCCCGGTGGGGAGAGCCTCGATGACCATGAACGTGACGTATCACGGGCCCGGCGACGTCGCCGACGTGATCCCGGTGTTTCCGCTGCCGGGCGCCCTGCTGCTTCCGCGCGGGCAGATGCCGCTCAATATTTTCGAGCCGCGCTATCTCGCCATGGTGGACGATGCGTTGCGCTCGGGCCTGCGGCTGATCGGCATGATCCAGCCGGACCCGGCGCATGGCGGTCCGGCCTACCGGCCGGCGCTGTACCGGATCGGCTGCGTCGGCCGCATCACCCAGTTCGCCGAGACCGGCGATGGACGCTATCTCATCCAGCTCACCGGCGTGTCGCGCTTCGCGGTGGACCAGGAGCTGCCGGTGTCGACGCCGTATCGCCAGTGCCGCGTCACCTACCTGCCGTTCGCCGACGACTTCGTCGCCCGCAAGGGTGAGCAGGCGGTCGATCGCGCCGCGGTGCTGCAGGCGCTCACCGCCTTCCTCGAGGCCAACAAGCTCAAGGCCGATTGGGAAGGCATCGAGAGCGCGCCCAACGAGGCGCTGGTCAACGCGCTCGCCATGATGTCGCCTTACGGGCCGGCCGAGAAGCAGGCCTTGCTGGAGGCGCCGGACCTGAAAACGCGCGCCGAGATTCTGGTCGCTGTCACCGAGATCGAGCTCGCCAAGAGCAAGGTTCCGGGCGAAACACCGCTGCAGTGAGGCATGCGCTGTAGGGTGGGTTGAGGCGCGGCACTCGACGCGCCAATGGAAGCGTGACCTCTCGCGCCGAAACCCACCAACGACGTACCCAAGGACGGTGGGTTTCGGCACGCGGCGCTGCGGAAAACGCGATGCCGTGCTGTGCGCCTCAACCCACCCTACGAAGCCAATTCGCAGTCCACCCGCACCACCTGCGGATCGTCCACGTCGGGCACGATCCTGAAGCCGAGATCCTGCGCCATCGCCAGCATGGTCCGGTTCTCGCGCAGCACGTGGCCGAACACGTGCTTGATCCCGCGCGTCCGCGCGTAGGCGAGGATCTCGGTCATGAGCTGAAACCCGAGCCCGTGTCCTTTCAGGTCGGAGCGCACCATGACGGCGTATTCGGCTTTCTCGTTGTCCGGATCGGCCACGATGCGGGCGACGCCGAGAATGTCGGACGCGCCCGGATCGGTCGCCAGCAGCGCCATCTCGCGGTCGTAGTCGATCTGCGTCAGCCGCGCGATGAACGCATGCGAGATCTCCTTCATGGGCGCGAAGAAGCGCAGGCGAATGTCCTCCATGGAGCAGCGTGAGAGCATCTTGAGAATTTCCGGCTCGTCCTCCGGGCGCATGGGGCGCACGTGGAAGCGGCGGCCGGAGCGGGTCGTGATCTCGTGCTCAAGCGCTGACGGATAGGGACGGATGGCGAGGCCCGGGTGGCGGCGCTCGCGCGACACCACGATGCGCGCGTCGAGCGCCAGCACTCCCGCGCCGTCGGCGAGCAGCGGATTGATGTCGAGCTCGGTCACCGCGGGGAGATCGACGCATAGCTGCGACAGTTTCACCATGGTCGCCGCAATGGCTTCGAGGTCGGCGGCGGGGCGGTCGCGATAACCGCGCAGCATGCGCGCTACGCGCGTGCGGTCGATCATGTCGCGCGCCAGCACGAGGTTGAGCGGCGCCAGCGCCACGGCGCGGTCGCCGATCACCTCGACCGCGACGCCGCCGTGTCCGAACAGCATGACCGGACCGAACACCGTGTCGGCGCCGATGCCGGCGATCAGCTCGTGGGCGCTCGGCCGCTGCACCATCGGCTGCACCGTGAAGCCCTCGATGCGCGCGCCGGGAGCTTTGGTGCGCGCCGCCGCCAGCATGGCTTGCGCGGCCTCGCGCACGGCATCGGCCGAGCGGAGGTCGAGATGCACGCCGCCGATGTCCGACTTGTGCGTGATGTCGGGCGACAGGATCTTCAGCACGACCGGGAAACCGAGGCGCACCGCAACCTCGCCGGCTTCCTGCGGACCGGCGGCGGTCAGTGTCGGCACCACCGGGATGCCGTAGGCCGCGAGCACCGCCTTGGCTTCCGGCTCGGTGAGGACGCTGCGGCCGTCGGCCAGCGCGCCGGTCACCAGGCGCGTCGCCGCGCTGCGATCCTGCGGAACCACGTGGGTGGCCGAGGGCGGCGTCTGCATCAGCAGTTCCTGATTGCGCCGATAGCGGACGAGGTGCATGAAGGCGCGCACGGCCGCTTCCGGAGCTTCGTAGGTCGGCAGCTTGCGCGCCGCGAAAAGCGCCGTGGCATTGGCGGTGTCGCCGAGCCATGAGGTGAGGATCGGGACGCGCGGCCGCGGCGGCAGCGCTGTCGTCACCGCCTGCGCGGCGGCGGTGCTGTCGGCCACGCCGGTCGGGCAGTTGAGCACGAGAATGGCATCGAGCGCCGGATCCTCCAGCAGCGCCACCAGCGCCCCGGCGTAGCGGTCGGGGCCGGCGTCGCCAAGGATGTCGACCGGGTTGCCGTGCGACCAGGTCGCCGGCAGCAGCCGGTCGAGCTTCGCCAGGGTCCCGGACGACAGCGTCGCCAGGCGGCCGCCATAGTGGGCCACGGCATCGGTGGCGAGCACGCCGATGCCGCCGCCGTTGGTGAGGATGGCCAGCCGATCGCCATTGACCCGCATGCCGGCGGAGAGCGTGGCCGCCGCCTCGAACAGCTCGCGCAGCGCCGCGACGCGCAGCATGCCGGCGCGCGCGAACGCGGCGTCGTGGACGGCATCGGACCCGGCGAGCGCGCCGGTGTGCGACAGCGCCGCCCTGGCGCCGGCTTCGCTGCGGCCCGCCTTCACCACCACGATCGGCTTGGTGCGCGCCGCGATGCGGCCGGCCGACATGAACTTGCGCGCGTGCGTGATCGACTCGATGTAGAGCAGGATCGCGCGGGTCTCGCCATCGAGCGCCAGATAGTCGAGGAGGTCGCCGAAATCGACGTCGCTCATGTCGCCGAGCGACACGATATGGGAAAATCCGATATTGCGATGCCTGGCCCATTCGAGCACAGACGTCGCGACGGCGCCGGACTGGGTCACGAAGGCAAGGCTGCCGGCGGCGGGCGTCAGGTGGGCAAAGCTCGCGTTGATTCCGCACGGCGGCGACAGGAAGCCGAGGCAGTTCGGCCCGATGATGCGCAGGAGGTGCGGCTTCGCGGCGTCCAGCATGCGCTGCTGCAGCTCCCTGCCTCCGGCCCGGTCGGCCTCGCCGAACCCGGCCGACACCACCACGGCGGCGCGGCAGCCGCGTGCACCGAGCTCGGCGATCAGACTCGGGACGGTGGCGGGCGGCGTCGACAGCACGGCGAGATCGGGCGTCATCGGCAGCTCGGAGACCGAGCGGTAGTTGACGGCCGACCGGATCGCCCGCTCGTGCGGATTGACCGGCATGATCGGGCCGCGGAAGCCGCCCTCGAACAGGTTGCGCGCCAGGACGGCGCCGACCGAGTTGGCTTGGTTGCTGGCGCCGACGAGCGCGATCGCCTTCGGCCGGAACAGCGCGTCGAGATTGCGGACCGTCATGGGCCTGTTCCATGGAGTCGGAGTCAAAGTGGCACGCAGCCCGCATGGCCGCTAGGCTGGGAGTTGCCTCCCTATTCAACCCGGACAGGTGATCGTTTCATGACCATTCGTCCCCGCCGCAGCGTGCTCTATATGCCGGGATCGAACGCCCGGGCGCTCGAAAAGGCGCGGACGCTTGCCGTCGACGGCGTGATTCTCGACCTCGAAGATTCGGTCGCTCCTGACGCCAAGGAGGCGGCGCGCGATCGCGTGGTCGCGGCGGTCAAAGCCGGAGGTTTTGGCCGGCGCGAGGTGTTCGTGCGCATCAATGGGCTCGACACCGACTGGGGTCCGGCCGACCTCACGGCGGCGGCCGCGGCGGCGCCCGACGCCATTCTGGTGCCGAAAGTGTCCGCGCCCGGGCAGCTCGAGCTGATCGGCCAGCGCCTGTTCGACACCCATACGGATCTGCGCACGCGCATCTGGGTGATGATCGAGACTCCGCTGGCGGTGCTCAACGCTGCCGCCATCGCGGCCTGTGCCAAGGATTCCGAGACGCGGCTGTCCGGCTTCGTGCTGGGAACCAACGATCTCGCCAAGGAAACGCGGGCGCGCATCGTGCCCGGGCGTGCCCCCATGATGCCTTGGCTGATGACCTGCGTGGCGGCCGCGCGCATCTATGGCATCGACGTGCTCGACGGCGTGTACAACGATATCGCCGACACCGAGGGCTTTGCGCGCGAGTGCCAGGAGGCGCACGCCATGGGGTTCGACGGCAAGACCCTGATCCATCCCGGCCAGATCGAGGCGTGCAATGCGGCGTTCTCGCCGTCGCCCGACGAGGTGCGCGAGGCGGAAAAGATCATCGCGGCGTTCGAGCGGCCGGAGAACCGCGACAAGGGCGTGGTGTCGCTTGACGGCCGCATGGTCGAGCGCATGCACGCCGACATGGCGCGCCGCACGCTGGCGATCGCGCAGGCGATCGCGGGGCAGAGCGGCTAACAGCCGAAAGCGCGCCTCAGTCGTTGCCGCGCAAGCGGGAACCCATGACCACCCGCTTTGCGATAATTTTTCCAACGGTGTTCATGGGTCCCCGCCTTCGCGGGGACGACGACAGATTCACACCCACGGGCGCGCCGCCTTGGCGCTCTCCTCGAATTTGGCGATCTTCGGCGCCTTCTCCATGGTCAGGCCGATGTCGTCGAGGCCGTTGAGCAGGCAATGCTTGCGGTGGGGATCGATCTCGAACTTCACCTTGCCGCCGTCCGGCCCGCGGATCTCCTGCTTCTCCAGATCGACCGTGAGGGTGGCGTTGGCGCCGCGGTCGGCGTCGTCGAACAGCTTTTCCAGATCTTCGGGCGAGACCTTGATCGGCAGGATGCCGTTCTTGAAGCAGTTGTTGTAAAAGATGTCGCCGAACTGGGTGGAGATCACGCAACGGATGCCGAAGTCGAGCAGCGCCCACGGCGCGTGCTCGCGGCTCGATCCGCAGCCGAAGTTGTCGTCGGCCACGAGAATCTTGGCGTTGCGATAGGCCGGCTTGTTGAGCACGAAATCCGGGTTCTCGCTGCCGTCGTCGCGGTAGCGCAGCTCGGAGAAAAGGCCCGTGCCCAGCCCGGTGCGCTTGATCGTCTTGAGGTACTGCTTGGGGATGATCATGTCGGTGTCGACATTGATCATCTTGAGCGGCGCCGCCACGCCCTCCAGCACCGTGAACTTCTGCATGTCGGTCTCCGCCTGGCTTTGCCAGCCCTGTCATGGCGGGCGAGCGCATCGCGGTCAAGCGCGATCAGATCGCGTCCACTTCACGGAACAGTGACGCGGCGGGCGGTGTTCAATCAATGTCTCGTCATCGCCTCGGGAGCGCAAGATGCGACCTCTGGTCTTCGCCGGCGCGGCGGCCGCGCTCGTCTGCCTGACGGGCGAAGCGGCGGCCCAAGGCGCCTGGTGTGCGGAAGACATGAACAGCAGGAACTGCGGATTTTACACGCTGGAGCAATGCCAGGCGGCGGCCAGCGGCAATGGGGCGTACTGCTTCGCCAACCAGTCTGTCGCCCGCAGCGCCGTCACCGAGCCGCGCAAACCGGCCAAGCCGGCGAAGCAAAGCCGCTGACGCCGGCCTGATCACGCGGACGCCGGTTGCGCCGCCTCGTCATGCTTGAAGGTCGACTGGCGCACGAGCTCGCAGACCTGGAGGTTGTATTCGGAATAGTAGAGCTCGCGCGCCTTGCGCTGCGCCGCCCGATGCTCGGGATGCATGCGCCAGGTGCGCATGCCTTCCTGCGACTCGAACTCGACCACCGTCACGCGCTCGCCGTCGTCGGCAAAAAAGCCCTTGTGCGAGATGTAGCCCGGCATGGTGGCGGCGAGCTCGGCCATGCGGTTCACCAGGGCCAGATATTCGTCGCGGACCCCCGGCCGCAGCCGCGAGCGAAAGACGGTCACGATCATGGCATCCTCCATTCGTTCCGCATGCTGCGGCTTCACGTGCCGCCGATCAAATGCATGTTTTTGATCGATGGCATGCACGTGGCCGATGCTGGCGGCTTCGCAGGTCAGCCGGCCGCCGCCTCGATCTTCTCCATATCGTCGTCCGACAGGCCAAAATGATGGCCGATCTCGTGCACCAGGACGTGGGTGACGATCTTGCCCAGCGACTCGTCGTGCTCGGCCCAATAGTCCAGGATGGGGCGGCGATAGAGCCAGATCATGTTGGGCAGGCGCACCGGTGCGCTGTCGGAGCGAAAGGGGACGCCGACCCCCTGGAACAGCCCGAGCAGATCGAATTCGCTTTGCGCGTTGAGTTCGTCCAGCACCTCGTCGGTGGGAAAGTCGTCGACCCGGATCACCAGGTCCTCGCACAGCGTGCGGAACTGCTGCGGCAGTTGGCGAAACGCCGCAATCGCCAGGACTTCCAGCTCGGCCAGCGACGGCGCCTTGATGCCGCGCCAGGCAAGCGGATCGGTGAACGGAGCGCTGGTCATTCGGCTGTTGTAGCATGCCGCTGGTCGTCAACGATGTTGACGGCGCGGCCGCGATGGGGCGTGATGGGCGCCATGGGCAGGTTGTGGATCGTGGCACTGGCGGCGCTCGGGGTCCTGTGGCTGGGCGGCCGCGCCAATGAGGCCGTTGCGGCGCCGCCGGGCGCGGCGCGGGCCGCCCCTCCGGTTTCCGATCTGTCGAGCCAGCGGCGCGTGCGGCGGTCGCCGGTGCGGATTACGGTCTATCCGCGGGGGTTGATCGGCCCGCGCACCAACAACTTCGATGTCTATCCGCGGGCCTATCCGTATGACTGGCCGGGTCCCTTTGCCAGGCGTGAGTGCATCGGCTGGCTGGCGGCGCAGGCGCGGCCCAGCGGCCCCGTGATCGTGCCGCACCGGCGGTGCTGGTGGACACCGGGCTGATTCGCCGCGCACGGCGACCCCGAACTGCCTGAACCCGAGCCTCGCTGCAAACGTTGACCGCACAGGTGCGACAGCGGAGGAAAGACGATGTCGAAAATCCTTGCAGGTACGGCAGCGTGCGCACTCGCGATGATGCTGACGCTGCCCGGTGCGGCCAACGCGGCGGGGCGGCGGGCAGATGGGTTGCGCACCCAGGATGCCGCAGCAATGACCGATGTGAGCGCGCGGCGCTACTATCGGCACCATCGCCGCCACTTCGTGGTACGGCGGGGCTTCTGGGGCCCGCGTTTCGGCTTCTACCGGCCCTACTACCGGCGGTATTACGCTGGGTATCCGTACTATCGGCGCTACGGCTATTGGGGCTCGCCTTACTCTGCCTACGGGTACTCGCCCTACTACTCGCGGCCGGTATTCTCGATCGGGTTCGGCTTCGGCCCGCGCTGGGGCTGGGGCTGGTGGTAGGAGACCGATCCGCAATGACGAAAAGGCCCGCCGTGCGGCGGGCCTTTTGTTTTGCCAGCTTGCTGCAGGTCTGATCAGTGCCACTGCCGCACGTCGACGAAATGGCCGGCGATGGCCGCGGCCGCCGCCATCGCGGGCGACACCAGGTGGGTGCGGCCGCGGTAGCCCTGGCGGCCCTCGAAATTGCGGTTCGAGGTGGAGGCGCAGCGCTCGCCCGGGGCGAGCTTGTCCGGGTTCATGGCCAGGCACATCGAGCAGCCGGGCTCGCGCCAGTCGAATCCGGCGGCGGTGAAAATCTTGTCCAGGCCCTCGGCCTCCGCCTGTTCCTTCACCAGCCCCGAGCCCGGCACGATCATGGCGTTGACGCCCGGGTTGACCTGCTTGCCCTCGACCACGCGCGCCACCTCGCGCAGGTCCTCGATGCGGGCATTGGTGCACGAGCCGATGAACACGCGGTCGAGCCTGATGTCGGTGATTTTTTCGCCGCCCTTGAGCCCCATGTACTCGAGCGAGCGCTCGGCGGCGCGCCGCTTGTGCTCGTCAGAAATCTCCGCCGGCACCGGCACGTGGCCGGTGATCGACACCACCTGCTCGGGGCTGGTGCCCCAGGTGACCAGCGGCGGCAGTTTTGCCGCGTCGAGCCGGATCTCGCGGTCGAAGTGCGCGCCGTCGTCGGAGAAAAGCGTCTCCCAGTAGCGCATGGCCTCGTCCCAGGCCGCGCCCTTGGGCGACTTTGGCCGGTCCTTCAGGTAGGCATAGGTTTTTTCGTCGGGCGCGATGAAGCCGGCCTTGGCGCCGCCTTCGATCGACATGTTGCACACCGTCATACGGCCTTCCATCGACAGCGAGCGGATCGCCTCGCCGGCATATTCCAGCGCATAGCCGGTGGCGCCGGCGGTGCCCATCTCGCCGATGATGGCCAGGATGATGTCCTTGGCGGTGACGCCAGGCGGCAGTTTTCCATTGACCACGGCGCGCATGTTCTTCGACTTGGTCTGCACCAGCGTCTGGGTGGCGAGCACGTGCTCGACCTCGGAGGTGCCGATGCCGTAGGCCAGCGCCCCGAAGGCGCCGTGGGTGGCGGTGTGGCTGTCGCCGCACACGATGGTGGTGCCCGGCAGCGTGAAGCCTTGCTCCGGCCCGATGATATGGACGATGCCCTGGCGCTTGTCGAACTCGTTGAAATATTCGAGCCCGAACAGCTTTGCGTTCTCGGCCAGGTAGGCGATCTGCGCGGCGCTCTCCGGGTCCGGATTGGGCAGCTTGCGATCCGACGTCGGCACGTTGTGATCGACCACGCACAGCGTCTTGTCCGGCGCCCGCACCTTGCGGCCGGTCAGCCGCAGGCTCTCGAAGGCCTGCGGGCTCGTCACCTCGTGCACGAGGTGGCGGTCGATATAGAGGAGGCAGGTCCCGTCCGGTTGCTCGTCGACCAAGTGGTCGTCCCAGATCTTGTCGTAGAGGGTGCGTTTGCTCATTGCGGTCTTTACCTGAACGTTGTCGTCGCTCTCTTTAATTGGTTGCGAAGGCGCAGGAAAGTAGGCCCAACCCCCAGCTCAATACCAGGGGCAACGAGATGGCCAGACGGATCGCTCCGCCCATCAGGCCTCGCCCGAACGTCATTTCAGGATTTTGGACTATGTACGTTCCACGATGTCGTGAAATCCGGATCGATCACGACCTCTCCGGTGGACCGCAGCCGGTACTCGCCGGGTTCCGCCGGCTCGATCGCTTCGAGATGGGGCGGCAAGGTGAACCTGCGCCCGACCTGTTCGCCCTGGCAGATGATCGTGACGCCGCATCCCCGATCGGCCCCGACCACGATTCCGTGGAATTGAACCTGCTCCACCGGGGAGCCGCCGGCATCCAGGTAGGTCACGCCAACGAGCAGGGTCTTGCCGACGAGGTCGGCGGCAAATTTCTCGTCCCAAGACGAAGGTGGGGCTTCGGTTGGACGATCATTCATTCCGCTGCGGCGGTGCCAGGCTCGCTGCCGCGGTCGGAATCGCCCTGAGCCTTCCCGGAGCGCTCGGTAATGCGCGCCGACTTGCCGCGGCGGCCACGCAGGTAATAGAGCTTGGCCCGGCGCACACGGCCCCGGCGCACGACCTTGATCGAGTCGATCATCGGCGAATAGAGCGGGAACACGCGCTCGACGCCCTCGCCATACGAAATCTTCCGCACGGTGAAGTTTTCGTTAAGGCCGTGCCCGGAGCGACCAATGCACACGCCTTCGTAGGCCTGCACGCGGGTGCGCTCGCCCTCGACCACCTTGACGTTCACGACCACAGTGTCGCCCGGCGCAAAATCCGGAATGTCCTTGCCGGCGGACAGCTTTTTGACCTGCTCTTGCTCGAGCTCTTGAATCAGGTTCATTGGAAGTCTCCGTCGGCTGCGCCAAGGGGCCGGACGGCCCGCGGCCGGCGCGCTTGAAATTATCGTTCTAAACGGGTCGGCGCCGCATATACGACATGCGGAACCCGTTGTCATGGGGGAGTCATAAGGAAAATCCGCCGCGCGGCAAGATCCGGCGGGCAAAATCTCTGAAAAAGTCCGGATTTCAGTCCGTCATCGCCATGGCACGCAGCGCCAGGCGCTCGCGCGCCGACAGCTTCTCGGTAGCGCTCTTGAGTTGGCCGCAGGCCGCCAGGATGTCGCGGCCGCGCGGCGTGCGCACCGGCGAGGCATAGCCGGCATTGAACACGACTTCGGAAAATTTCTCGATCTGCTCCCAGTCCGAGCATTCGTATCTGGTGCCCGGCCAGGGATTGAACGGGATGAGATTGATCTTCGCCGGGATGCCCGTGAGCAGCCGGATCAGCGCCTTGGCGTCGGCGAGCGAATCGTTGACGCCCTTGAGCATCACGTATTCGAAGGTGATGCGCCGGGCATTGGACAGGCCGGGATAGTCGCGACACGCCTGCATTAGCTCGGCAATCGGATATTTGCGGTTGAGCGGCACCAGCTCGTTGCGCAAGTCGTCGCGCACGGCATGCAGGGACACCGCCAGCATCGAGCCGATCTCGGCGCCGGCGCGGGGAATCATCGGCACCACGCCCGAAGTCGAGAGCGTGATGCGGCGCTTGGAAATGCTCAGGCCGTCGCCGTCGGCGGCAACGGCGAGGGCGTCGCGCACCGCCTCGAAATTGTACAACGGCTCGCCCATGCCCATCATGACGATGTTGGTAACCAGGCGGTCGCCCTGCGTCGGCAGGCCGTCGCCGCGCGCCCGCTCGGCGCCCGGCCACTCGCCAAGCCGGTCGCGCGCCACCATGATCTGGCCGACGATCTCGCCCGGCATCAGGTTGCGCACCAGCCGCTGCGTGCCGGTGTGGCAGAACGAGCAATTGAGCGTGCAGCCGACCTGGCTCGACAGGCACAGCGTGCCGCGATCGACCTCCGGGATGTAGACGCACTCGACCTCGTGCGGCCGCTCGCCCGGATGCTCGGAGGGCAGCCGCAGCAGCCACTTGCGCGTGCCGTCGACCGACACCTGCTCGGCCACCACCTCGGGCCGCGCCAGCGTGAAATGCTGCGCCAGGCTGGCGCGCAACTCCTTCGACACGCTGGTCATCTGGTCGAATTCTTGCGCGCCGCGCAGGTAGATCCAGTGCCAGAGCTGCTGCACGCGCATCTTCACCTGCGCGGGCGGAACGCCGATGCCGGCAAGCGCCTCGCCTAAGCCCGCCCGCGACAGGCCGATCAGCGACGGCGTTTCCGGCGCGACATAGCGCTCGAGGGGCGTCTTTTCGAGCACGCTCGTGTGCGGCGGCGAAAGCGGTCGGGCAGTTTCAATGTTCGGTGAGGCCGTCATGCGCGGTCAGTCTCAAGCTCGCAAAGTCTAGCATAGATGGGGTGCGGTTGGCGGCCTTTGTAGGGTGGGCAAATTCGCCGCTCGCAGCGCTGACGGTGGGCAACGACGCACGCGCGCGAATTTGCCCACCTGACAGCGCCGGGCATCGCGCCGCTGTCCACGCTACAGCGGAGCTACTTGCACTCCTGCGCGGTGCGGTCGAGCGCCTGGCCGAGACCTTTCAGCGAATAGCGGTCGGTGGTCTGGGTGCCGCGCGCCGAGGTGCCCTTGACCACAAGCTCGCCGCTCTTGCGCATGGCCTCGATCATGCGCTGCTCCTCGGCGGCGTTCTTGATCCAGGCGCCGTCGTTCTGGGTGTACATGGAGAACTTGGCCGATCCGATCTCCACCGAGGCCTCGCTGCTCGGCTTGAAGCCATAGCCGATGATGATCGACACCTCGTTGCGCACGTTCTCGGCCGGGCGGGTCGAGACGAACATGTAGGATGGGTCGCGCGGCCGGTTGGGCGGCTCGGTTTCCGCCTTGGTCGGCTTCGACAGCGCGAAGCACACCTTGCGCCCGCCGCTGTTGCCCGAATAGGCGCCCCAGTCGCCATAGGTGCCGAGCAGCGTCGGCTGCGCGCCGCCGCCGCCGGGAGCCTGGGCGACCCGAATGCGCTCGGACGATGGCTGCGCCTGGGCGAGTGATGAAAAGGACAACATCGCCGCCGCGGCGATGAGCCCATGGGACAAACCTGGTCGCAACGTCATCTGACCTCGTTGCCTCGATGCCGCGGCTGGTGTCCCGATTCCGAAGTTCGCAATACTTTGCGACACACTCTTGTGCGAACTTCGGAATAAAGGGACACCAGCAAGTTTATGATTCCTAGTGTGGTTTTGGATTTGAAGTTCCCATGCGAGTTTGCCGCACGCGGGTAGGAACTCAAAATCCGCCACACTAGCGCCGGTGCCTCCGCGTCGCCCCGGCGCCTGAATAGCGGCGGAAATGAACATTGTGAAGGCGGGTCATTGCAACGGCTGGATGAGCCGCTGTGGACAGGGGCCGGCCGGTCCCGGCGACCGACATGGCCGATTTCCCACCGGACCGCACATGCTCTAAGAGGAAGCCGCTGCGCCATACCGCGAGGGGCCGCATGAAAGCCTTGCTGTGCACGCGTCTTGGCGGCCCCGACGACCTCGAGATCCGCGAACTGCCCGATCCGGTGGCGGGACCAGGCGAGGCCGTGGTCAGGGTCGAGGCGGCGGCCCTCAACTTCTTCGATACGCTGATCATCGCCGGCAAGTACCAGACCAGGCCGGCCCTGCCGTTCTCGCCGGCGGCCGAGTTCGCCGGCGTCGTCGAATCAGTTGCGCCCGGCGTCACCGCCGTCGCGCCGGGCGACCGCGTGGCCGGCTGGCTCGGCTTCGGCGCCGCGCGCGAGCGCGTGGCGATCGCCGCCGACAAGCTGGTGCGGCTGCCGCCCGCGCTCGATGCCAACCGCGCCGCAGGCCTGATCGTCACCTACGGCACGTCGTACTACGCGCTGAAGGACCGCGGCCAGCTCAAACCGGGCGAGACGCTGGTGGTGCTCGGTGCCGCCGGCGGCGTGGGCGTGGCGGCGATCGAACTCGGCAAGGTTCTGGGCGCGCGCGTGATCGCCTGCGCGTCGTCCGCCGACAAGCTGGCGTTCGCGCGGGCGCACGGCGCTGACGAGGTCGTGAACTATGCGGCCGAAGACCTGCGCGATGCGCTCAAGCGCTTGGGTGGCGAGCGCGGCGTCGACGTGGTCTACGATCCGGTCGGCGGACCGCATGCGGAACCGGCGTTGCGGTCGCTCGGCTGGGAGGGCCGCTTTCTCGTCGTCGGCTTCGCGGCAGGCGAAATACCGAAACTGCCGCTCAACCTGGTGCTGCTCAAGAGCTGCGATGTGCGCGGCATTTTTTGGGGGACATGGATCATGCGCGAGCCCGAGAAGCATCGCGCCAACACGGCCGAGCTTCTTGCCTGGTGCGCGGCCGGAAAGCTGTCGGCGCACGTGCACGCCACCTACCGCCTGGAAGACGCCGCCGCGGCGCTGCGCGCGCTGTCCGACCGCAGCGTGATGGGGAAGGTGGTGCTGACGCCGTAGCCTGTAGGGTGGCCTGAGCGAAGCGAAGCCCACGCGGTTTTCATCTCGGCCGTGGTACGCGTGGGCTTCGCGCGCCAAGCCGAAAAGATCGATCCAACAGAGCAGGCGCTCAGCCCACCCTACAGATTTGCGGAATTACTCCGCCTCCATGCCCCGCGCCAGCGCCTCGCGCGCGGCGTCGCGATGCTCCGGACGGATGTGGGCTGCGACCAAGCGCAGCGCCGCCGCCAGCACGGCGGCGTCATCGGCAAAGCCGAGTGCCGGGAGCAGATCGGGGACGACATCGTAGGGCAGGATGAAGTAGGCCAGCGCCCCGACCAGCGCCGCTTTCACCTGCACCGGGGTGGTGCGGTCGAAGGCGCAGTAATAGGCGGTGACGAGGTCTTCGGCGAACGGCAGCTGGGCGGCGAAGCGTTTCGCCTTAGCCCAGAAGCGGCGGCGCACGGTCTCGGCATCGCGGGCAAGCTCCGCCGCGCTGCGGCCAAACGGGCCATCCCAGGACGAGGTGCGGTCGAACGCCATGGTGGTCTCCCCGGCAAGCGATATTGCCACAATAGATGGCGACTGAATTCGGCCGCTACAAGGCAGCACGTCTGCTCACGGCGCGGCGCCGAAAGGCTGGGCGCGGACGGGATCGTTGGCGGCCAGCGGGTAGGCGGCTTCCACCACATAGGGGCCGCCGCCGACCGAAGCGCGCGACGAGAACAGCACGAAGCGGCTCACCCGGAACGACAGGAAGTTCAGCGGTCCGCGCGCCGCCAGATAGTCGGCGACCTGGCGGCTCGAGGAGTCGCGCAGGCGGGCGAGGGTCACGTGGGCGGAAAACTTGCGCCCCTCCGGCTCGAGCCCGACCCGCTGCATGATGCGCTCATGCTCGGCCTGCAGCTCGATCAGCGGCGCCGCCGGCGCCACCGCCGCGATGACGGCGCGCGGGCGGCGGCCGCCGAACGAGGAGAGGCCGTCGAAGCGCAGCTCAAAGCCGCGGCGCTTGACCTGGCCCAGCATGAAGGCGATCTCGCGCGCCATTGCGTCGTCGATGTCGCCGATGAAGCGCAGCGTGAGATGGTAGTTCTCGGGATCGATCCAGCGTGCCCCGGGCAGGCCGCCGCGCTGTGTCGCCAGCGCGTCGGCAACCTCGCGCGGGACTTCCAGACCGGTGAACAGGCGCGGCATGGCATTCTCCGCGGGCGCCCGCTGGCGGGTGAGGTGAGATGAGTCGCTTAGCACGCGCCGAATCCCGTCGGCAACCGCACGCCGGCATGACGCGTGTCACGAATTCCGCTTGGCCCTGGCGCGCGCGATCAGCTCCTCGACCTTGGGCAGGATGCGCCGGACGATGGTGTCGACGCCTTGCGCGGTCGGGTGAAGGCCGTCGGCCTGGTTGAGCACGCGCTCGGCGGCCACGCCGTCGAGAAAGAATGGATAGAAGACGACCTCGTTTTCCGCCGCCAGCGCCGGAAAAATCGCATCGAAGGCGCGCGCAAAGTCGGCGCCCATGTTGGGCGGCGCGCGCATGCCGGTGAGCAGCACCGCGATACGCCGCTCCTTGAGCCGGCGCAGGAGCTCCTGCAGGGCGGCGCGGGTGACGCCCGGGTCGACACCGCGCAGGGCGTCGTTGGCTCCGAGCTCGACGATCACGCCATCGGTTCCGTCCGGCACAGACCAGTCGAGCCGCGCGAGGCCGCCGGAGCTGGTGTCGCCCGACACGCCGGCATTGCTGATCTCGACAGCCAGGCCCTTGGCGCGCAGTGCGGCTTGCAGGCGGGCCGGAAACGCCGCGTCGCCCGGCAGGCCGAAGCCGGCTGTCAGCGAATCACCCAGGGCCACGATCCTGACCGGCGCATCGGCGGCGCCGGCCGGCGCAGGCACGACCAGCGCAAGACTGGCCGCGCAGGCCGCGCGCGCCAGCGTGCGGGCAAGCGTCTGGACCAGGCCCGAGCCGATCCCGTATGAGCGGGACCAACGGGCGACGGACGGGCAGTGAGCGGACGTGGGCAGCATGAACGACATGGCGCGGGATCCCGATGCGACGCCGACCATCGCGCTGTCCGGAGTCAACCTGTCGCTCGGGCGCGGCGCGGCCCGCGTTCATATCCTCAAAGACATCACGTTGCATATAGGGCCGGGCGAGGCGATCGGCCTCACCGGGCCGTCCGGTTCCGGCAAGTCGACGCTGCTCATGGTCATGGCCGGCCTCGAGCGATCGGATACCGGCACCGTCATCGTGGCCGGACACGATCTCGGCCGGCTCGGCGAGGATGCGCTGGCGCGCTTCCGCGGCCGTCACGTCGGCATTGTGTTCCAGTCGTTCCACCTGATCCCGACCATGACGGCGCTGGAAAACGTGGCGGTGCCGCTCGAGCTCGCCGGCGTTGCCGACGCCTTTGCGCGCGCCGAGCAGGAACTCGCGGCCGTCGATCTGTCGGACCGGCTGCATCACTACCCGGCGCAATTGTCGGGCGGCGAGCAGCAGCGCGTGGCGCTCGCCCGCGCGCTGGCGCCGCATCCAGCCATCCTGATTGCCGACGAGCCGACCGGCAATCTCGACGAGGCAACCGGGCGGCAGATCACCGACCTCATGTTTGCCGGTCACGCCGAGCGCAACACCACGCTGGTCCTGGTCACGCATGACACCGCGCTCGCCACCCGCTGCGACCGCGTCGTGCGGCTGCGCTCCGGACGGATCGACGGACGATGAGCCGTGCTTGGCGCCTGCGTTTCATCAAGAAGCTTGCTGCCGGCGCCGGCGCGCCGTTGTGTTAACGGTTTCTTGCAGCTCGCGGGGGATGGTGTCGCCGACAAGGCCAAAGGATCAGTCCATGTTGCCGTCCGCGCCGCGCCTGCCGCTGTGGCTCAAGCTCGCCTATACGGGGTTCATGGCAGTTCTCGTTCCGGTCTACTGGTACTACTACGGCCCGACCAACTTCCTGTATTTCTGCGACATCGCGTTGATCATCACGCTGGTCGGCATCTGGACCGAAAGCCCGTTGCTGGTGTCCATGTGCGCTGTCGGAATCCTGGCGCCGCAGGCGCTGTGGGTCATCGACTTTCTGGCAAATGTCGTCGGCCTGCCGATCACCGGCCTGACCGACTACATGATGCAGAGCGACCGCTCGCTGTTCCTGCGCGGCCTGTCGCTGTTCCACGGCTGGCTGCCGTTCCTCCTGGCCTTTCTGGTGTGGAAACTCGGCTACGATCGGCGCGGCTTCCCGGCCTGGACCAGCCTGGCCTGGGTGCTGCTGCTGATCTGCTTCTTCCTGATGCCGCCGCCACAGCAGAATCCGGGGCTGACGCCGGTCAATATCAACTACGTGTGGGGCCTGAGCGACGAGGCGCCGCAGCCATGGGTTTCTCCCGCCGTATGGTTAGCCGGCATGATGATCGGATTGCCGATCCTCCTGTTTGCGCCGGTCCACTTTCTGCTCGGCCGCTTCATGCCGCAGGCCGCGCACCCGGCGTGAGTGCGCGCTGCTGCGGCACCCGGGCGCGCGCGGCATCCTGGCGACTCGGATAGAGTGGCGGGATGACGCTCGCCTCCGCGCCTGTTGTCGCGCCATCGCTCTCCCTGCGGCTCGCCGTGCGCGAGCTGCGCGCCGGGCTCGCCGGCTTTCGCGTGTTCCTTGCCTGCATCGCGCTCGGCGTTATGGCAATCGCCGGGGTGGCGTCGTTCGCGCGCAGCCTGGCCGATGGCCTCGCGCGTGAAGGACGCGTGATCCTCGGCGGCGATGTTGCGTTCTCGCTGATCCAGCGCGAGGCCAGCGCCGACGAGCGCGCGTTCCTGGCGCGCCGCGGCCAGGTCTCCACGGCGGCGACGATGCGGGCGATGGCGCGGACCGGCGACGGGCGTGCGGCCCTGGTCGAGGTCAAGGCGGTCGACGCCGCCTATCCGCTATACGGCAAGGCGGCGCTCGATCCTGCCGCCGATCTCGCCACTGTGCTGGCGCCACGCGACGGCGTCTACGGTGTGGTGGCCGACGAGGCGCTGTTCGCGCGCCTCGACCTCAAGCTGGGCGCGCGGCTCACCGTCGGCACGGCGCCGATGGAAGTCCGCGCCGTGCTCGCCAGCGAGCCCGACAAGCTCGCCGGCGGCATCGGATTCGGGCCGCGGCTCATGATGAGCGAGGCGGCGCTGCGCGCCACCGGACTGCTGCAGCCGGGCAGCCTGGTGCGCTGGCATTATCGCGTGAAGCTGGCAGCCGGCGACGCCGGCGACCGCGCCGCTGACGCCGTCGTGCAGGCGGCCCACGCCGCGCTGCCGGACGCCGGCTGGGACATTCGCACCCGCTCCAATGCCTCGCCGCAGCTCGAGCGCAATATCGAGCGCTTCACCCAGTTTCTCACCCTGGTCGGGCTCACCGCATTGCTGGTCGGCGGCGTCGGGGTGGCTAATGCCGTGAAGGGACACCTCGATCGCGAGCGCGACGTCATCGCCACGATGAAGTCGCTCGGCGCGACCGGCGGCCGGGTGTTCGCCATCTATCTCACCCAGATCATGCTGCTGGCGCTGTTGGGCAGCGCCCTCGGCCTGGCGCTGGGCGCCGTGCTGCCGTTCGCGATTGCCTCGGCGTTCTCCGCCGTCATTCCCATTCCGATCGAGCCGGCGCTGCAGCCGGACGAACTGGCGCTTGCCCTCATCTACGGCCTGGTCACGGCGCTCGCCTTCGCGCTGCTGCCGCTCGGCCGCGCCCACGACGTGCCGGTGGCGGCGCTGTTCCGCTCCGAGGTGGCGCCGGAGCGGCGCCGCCCGCGCAAGCGCTACATGGTGGCCGCGGCGGCGGCGATCGCGCTGCTTGCGGTGCTCGCCGTGGCGCTCGCCTATGACCGGCGCATCGCCATGATCTTCGTCGGTTCGGCGGCCGCGACGTTCGTGGCCTTGCGGCTGGTGGCGACGCTGGTCATGGCCGCCGCGTGCCGGGCGCCGCGCGCGCGCTCGACCATCCTGCGGCTGGCGATCGCCAATATCCACCGGCCGGGCGCGCTCACGCCGACAGTGGTGCTGTCGCTCGGCCTGGGGCTGGCGGTTCTCGTCACCGTCACGCTGATCGAGGGCAACCTGCGCCACCAGGTGAGCGCCGCTCTGCCGGAACGCGCGCCCTCGTTCTATTTCGTCGATATCCAGAGCACCGACGGCGCCCGCTTCGATGCCTTCGTGCACGCGCATGCGCCCGCTGCGACGCTCGAGCGGGTGCCGATGCTGCGCGGCCGGATCGTCGCCGCCAAGGGAACGAAAGCCGAGGACCTCAAGCCCGCCGCCAACGCCGCCTGGGTGCTGCAGAGCGACCGCGGCATCACCTACGCGAGCGAGGTCCCGATCGGCTCGCGCGTGATCGCAGGGCAGTGGTGGTCGGCCGACGAGCAGCGCCCGCTGGTGTCGATGGAGAAGCGCATCGCCGACGGGCTGGGTGTGACGATCGGCGACGAGATCGTGGTGAATGTGCTCGGCCGCAACATCGCGGCGCGCATCGCCAACCTGCGCATGCTCGACTGGCAGAGCCTCGGCATCAATTTCGTGCTGGTCTATTCGCCCGCCACGTTTCGCGGCGCCCCGCACACCGACCTGGCCACGCTCACCTATCCGCGCGGCAGCACGGTCGCCGATGAGGTGGCGCTGCTCAAGGCGGCTGCGCAGGAATTTCCCGGCGTCACGACGGTGCGTGTGAAGGACGCGCTCGATGCGGTGGGCGACGTCGTGTCGAAGCTCGTGCTCGCCATCCGCGGCGCCAGCCTGATCACCATCGTGGCCGCCACCCTGGTGCTCGGCGGCGCGCTCGCGGCCGGACATCGTCATCGCGTCTACGACGCCGTGATCCTCAAGACCCTGGGAGCGACGCGCCGGCGGCTGCTGGCTGCCTACGCGCTCGAATACCTGCTGCTCGGGCTGGCGACGGGAATCTTCGGGGTTGCCGCCGGATCCATTGCGGCCGCGCTGATCGTGACCCAGGTGATGAATTTCACCTTCGCCTGGTTGCCAGGCCCGGCCTTGCTCGCGGCGCTGGCGGCGCTGGCGCTCACGCTCGCCTTCGGGCTCGCCGGCACCTTCACGGCGCTTGGGCAGAAGCCCGCCTCGGTGTTCAGAAATCTTTAAGATCCTCGGTGTTCAGAAATCTTTAAGATATTGCGACATTCCGCCGCGTTTCGGCGAATGCCTGCGGCAACATGGCCGCAGGTATTTCGTAAAGGTTGAAGCCGCCTGCGACACCACTGGCCTTGTTGGCCCAGCGCCTTTGATCATATTGTACGGCCCGAAGCCGATGCGGGGGCGACAGACCGCGTGCGGCGTAGAGGAAACACGGGGTTTTCGATCATGTCGGACTTTGATCGCAACGTCGCGACCGCGCAGTACGGCCGGCCGCTGACGCGGGCGGAAGCAGCGGTCGTCGATGCCGGCCTGCGCGCCTACATGCTGCGCATCTACAATTACATGGTGCTGGGCCTCGCCATCACGGGCTTCGCCGCGCTCGGCGCCTACATGCTGTCGGTGACGAGCGATCCCGCCGCTGCCGTGCGGAGCGCGGCCGGAGCCGCCATGACATTACGCCCCGGCAGCGGCATGTTCCTGACGCCGATCGGCTACGCCCTGTTCGTCAGCCCCCTCAAGTGGGTCATCATCCTGGCGCCGCTGGCGCTGGTGTTCTTCCTCAGCTTCCGCATCGAGAACATGCGGCCCGCCACGGCGCAGATCACGTTCTGGATCTATGCGGCGCTGGTCGGCATCTCGCTCGGCGTGCTGTTCCTGGTCTACACCCACACCTCGATCGTGCGGGTGTTCTTCATCACGGCCGCCTCATTCGGCGCGCTGAGCCTGTGGGGCTATACGACGCAGCGCGACCTGAGCGGCATGGGCTCGTTCCTGATCATGGGCCTGTTCGGCGTCATCATCGCGTCGCTCGTGAACATCTTCCTGGCCAGCAATGCGCTGCAATGGGCGATCTCGGTCATCGGCGTGCTGGTGTTCGCCGGCCTGACGGCATGGGACACGCAGCGGCTCAAGAGCGAGTACATCTACGGCGCCATGGAAGGCGACGTGCTGGAGCGCTCCGCCATTATGGGCGCGCTCTCGCTCTATCTCGACTTCCTCAACCTGTTCACCTTCCTGCTGCAGCTGCTCGGCAGCCGCGACGAATAGGCTTTAAGGTGATGCCGCCGCCGGGCTGCGCCCTTGGGGCGCGTCCCGGCCGGTGGAGCGGGACGAACGCCGCCCTCCGCGCGACGCGCTCCCGGCCCCTCTCGCGATCGGGATGCGGCGATCCGGCAGCTGCCGGCGTTAACCATCTTGCCATCTGGCGCAAACCATCTGGCGCAAACCCCGGCCGATCACTAGATTCACGACATTGGGGCGATCTGCGGCCGTCGCCGCAACGCCATTGCGCCCGGACGTTACGCCGGGCAGGAGGAGCTTCCATGTCGGACCTCGACCGCAACTACGCCGCCAACACGCGGGGAATTGCGGACCGCGCCGTGATCGATGCGGGCCTGCGCGCCCACATGATCCGCGTCTACAACTACATGGCCATCGGCGTGGCGCTGACCGGCTTGGTGGCCTGGTTGACGTTCCAGGCCGCCGGCGGCGATGCCATCCGGGTGGCGGCAGGCGGCATCACCGGTCTGACGCCCTTCGGCACCGCCGTGTTCACCACCCCGCTCATGTGGGTGCTGATGCTCGCTCCGCTGGGCCTCGTCCTGGTGCTCAGCTTCGGTATCAACCGGCTGTCGGCGCCGGCCGCGCAGGCGCTGTTCTTCGTCTATGCCGGTGTCCTCGGCCTCTCGCTCGCGACCATCTTCCTCGCCTTCACGGCGACGTCGATCACCCGCGTCTTCTTCGTCTCGGCCGCGGCGTTCGGCGCCTTGAGCCTGTGGGGCTACACTACGCAGCGCGATCTTACCGGCTTCGGCTCGTTCCTGTTCATGGGGCTGATCGGCGTCATCATCGCCAGCCTGGTCAACATCTTCCTCAAATCGAGCGGGCTGGATTGGATCATCTCGGTCGTCGGCGTGCTCGTGTTCGCCGGCCTCACGGCGTGGGACACGCAGAAGATCAAGGAGATGTACAGCCCGATGGATGACGGCAGCGTGGCCGGCCGCAAGGCCGTGATGGGCGCGCTGTCGCTCTATCTCGACTTCATCAACCTGTTCCTGATGCTGCTGCGCCTGTTCGGCGACCGGCGCTGAGCAGCTTCGCAAATGTGATGAAAGCCCCGGCCAGCCGCCGGGGCTTTTTTTGAGCCGCCATGTCCGTCGTGACCATCCGTCCGGTCGCCCTCACCGACATCGCCGCGATAACGCGCATCTATGCGCATGCGGTGCTGCACGGCACGGCATCGTTCGAGATCGACCCGCCGGACGAAGCCGAGATGGCCCGCCGCCTGCGTGCGCTCGTAGACGGCGGCTATCCCTATTTGGTGGCGCAGGTGGACGGGGCGGTGGCCGGCTATGCCTATGCGGGAGCCTATCGCACGCGGCCGGCCTACTGCTCGACCGTCGAGGACTCGGTGTACATCGCGGCGGACGCACAGCGCCGCGGTCTCGGCCGCGCGCTGCTCGCGCGGCTCATCGCCGACGCGGAAGCGCGCGGGTTCCGCCAGATGATCGCCGTGATCGGAGATTCGCGCCAGGTCGCGTCGATAGAGCTGCACCGCGCGCTCGGTTTCGCGCCGGTGGGCACCTTCGTCTCGATCGGATTCAAGCACGGCTGCTGGCTCGACACCGTGCTGATGCAGCGTTCGCTCGGGCCCGGCGATACGACCGCGCCGTGACGCGCCGCGCCGGCCGCGATCAGTTCACCACGACGCTGAGCGACGAATCGAGCACGCGCAGCACGCGGTCGAGCTCGTGCCCGCGCTTGAGGATCAGGCCGGTCACCGACACGACCGTATAGGCGCCCTGGCGGCGCGCCAGCCTTGGATTCTTTTCGATGCGGTAGATCGGCATTTCCGAGGACCGGCGGAACACCGAGAACACCGCCTTGTCCTTGAGGAAGTCGATGGCGTAATCACGCCACTCGCCGGCGGCGACCTTGCGGCCATAGAGGCGAAGGATGCGGTCAAGTTCGCGCCGACTGAACGTCACCTGGTTGCGGGGGGCAAGGGACAAGGCCTCACCCCCGCGCAACTCGCTGGGGTCGGTTTCGCCAAAGGTCATGGGGCGCCTCCTGTCATCCGATTGTCGCGCATGATCGCCGCCCCGCAGGCAGGCCGCAAGGCCCTGCCTTGCCGCCAGGCTCTGCCTGGCCGCCAGGGCGCGGCGTGACGCAGCGTCGAGGAAGTATTGAGTGGGACACGTCCCAGCATAACGAAGAATTCGCGATGACAACTGTTGCAAATGTCTGGAATTTTCACGCAGCCGTTAAGAGGTTCACAACAATGCCCAAATTCGGCCCAGGCTGCGCCCAGGTGGCGTGCGAAGAAAAAGACTGTTGCCTCAAGGGTTCGGTCCGGTTCGAGCGCCGGAATCCTCAGCCCCCCAGCCCCCCGGGGCTCGGCCGGACCGGCCCAAGCAGTTTCGCGTACGGTTCAATCCCCCAACGCTTACCGGCCGGCCAATGCCGGCCTTTTTTTGTGCGGCGAATGGCGAATAGAAAAGGAGCCGCAGCGGCTCCTCGGTCCCATTCGCGATTTCACTTCGCTATTCGCCTCTAGTGCAGGGCGGCGGTTGTGGCACCCAGCATGCGGCCGGGCTTGGCGACCTCGCCGGCCTGGACCAGCACCGCCAGCGAGTTGGCCTGCTCCACGTCGAGATCGGACACCGGCAGGCTCCAGCTGCGCGTCGCGCCGTACCAGTCGCCGAGCTTCACCCAGCGGCGCGCCACGTTATAGTACGTGATCGTCTGGCCGCGGTTCTCGCCGCGCGTGATCGCTACCGGGACACTCTTGGTCATCGGGCACAGCCAGATCTCGGCGCCGCTACGCGCCTCGGCGCTCCCCGGGACGCTCACATTGATGCGTCCGCCCTCAATCGTGAGCAACACCGGCACGTTCATCGTTCCCGCCTGCTGGCGCGTCTGCGCGATCGCCCGGTCGATCTCCGCCTTGTCGCTACCCTGGACGTGCACCACGCCGTTGACGACAACCTGCGGCGTGTAGACGGCGCGGTCGCCGCGCACCTGGGCGTAGCCACGCTGCCGCGCCGTGTGTCCCGGCGTCGCCAACGTGTCCTTCCAGCCGAGATAGTCCCAGTAGTCGATCGGCAGGCTCATGGCGACCAGGGTGGGATCCTTGGCCAGTTGTCCCAGCAGGTGATCCGCCGGCGGGCAGGACGAACAGCCCTGGCTGGTGAACAGCTCGATCACCGCGCGCGTCTCAGCCGCCATGGCGGGCACGGTCGATCCCACGACCGCGCACAAAAGCGCCAAAGCGACGCGACAACCTGCCATGCTTCACCTGTCCTGCCGGATTTTCTCACCTGCGCCGCCGGTGGCAAGACGATAGGCAACGGCGCCTTCACCCGCCACTCAATTCGGGGTGAAGACGCGATCCGCATGCCGGCACCTGACCTTGCGTCAGGTTCCGGCCCATCCTCGCCGTTACGCCGCGAGCTGACGCAACACGAAATGCAGGATGCCGCCATTCTTGAAGTAGTCAAGCTCGTCGAGCGTGTCGATCCGGCAGAGCAGCGGCACGCGCTTGAGGCCGCCATCGGGCGCCACGATCTCGGCAATCAGCCGCTGGCGCGGCTTGAGATCGCCGTGCAGGCCGCGGATCGTCACCTGCTCGTCGCCCTTGATCCCGAGCGACTGCCACGACGTGTTCTCGTCGAACACCAATGGGATCACGCCCATGCCGATCAGGTTGGAGCGGTGAATGCGCTCGAACGACTGGCAGATCACCGCCCGGATGCCGAGCAGGTTGGTGCCCTTGGCGGCCCAGTCGCGCGACGATCCGGTGCCGTATTCCTTGCCGGCGAACACGACGAGCGGAACGTTCTCCTGCTTGTAGCGCATCGCCGCGTCGTAGATCGGCATCACCTGTTTCGACGGGTAGTGGATGGTCACGCCGCCTTCGACGCCCGGCACCATCTGGTTCTTGATGCGTATATTGGCGAATGTGCCGCGCATCATCACCTCGTGATTGCCACGCCGCGTGCCGTACTGGTTGAAGTCGAGCGGCTTGACCCTGTGGGCAACCAGATACTTCCCGGCCGGCGAGTTCACCTTGATCGAGCCCGCGGGCGAGATGTGGTCAGTGGTGATGGAATCGAGGAACAGGCCGAGCACGCGCGCGTCGACGATATCCGTCAGCGCCGTCGGCATGCGGGCCATGCCGGTGAAATAAGGTGGATTCTGCACGTAGGTCGATTTGCGGTCCCACGCGTAGGTCACGCCGCCCTGGACCGTGATCTTGCGCCAGTTGGCCTCGCCCTTGAACACGTCGGCGTATTTCTTCACGAAGATCGCCTTGGTGATGGTCTTGCGGATGGCCGCCGTGACGTCGCGGTTCGACGGCCAGATGTCCTTGAGGAACACCTTCTTGCCATTGGCGTCGATGCCGAGCGGCTCCTTGATGAGATCGACGTTCATCGAGCCGGCCAGCGCATAGGCGACGACCAGCGGCGGCGACGCCAGATAGTTCGCGCGCACGTCCTGGTTCACCCGCGCCTCGAAGTTGCGGTTGCCCGACAGCACGGCGGCGCACACGAGATCGTGTTCGTTGATGGCGCTGGAAATCTCTTCCGGCAGCGGCCCGGAATTGCCGATGCACGTAGTGCAGCCGAACGCCACCAGGTTGAAGCCGAGGGCATCGAGGTCCTTCTGCAGGCCGGATTTCGCCAGGTATTCGGCGACGACCTGCGAGCCGGGCGCGAGCGAGGTCTTGACCCACGGCTTAGGCTTGAGGCCGCGCGCCGCGGCGTTGCGGGCGAGCAGGCCGGCCGCCATCATGACGCTCGGATTGGACGTGTTGGTGCACGACGTGATGGCGGCGATCACCACGTCGCCGTGGCCGAGGTCGTGCTTGCGCGCCGCCACTGGCACGCGCTTGGGCGCCGCCGGCCTGCCGTCCCGGCTCTCGGCGGGCTTGCCGAATTCCGTCTCCAATGCGCTGGCGAAGCTCGCCTTGGCTTCCTTCAGCAGCACGCGATCCTGCGGACGCTTCGGGCCGGCGAGCGACGACTCGATGCTGCCGAGTTCGAGCTTGAGCACGTCGGTGAACACCGGGTCGGGCATGCTCTTGGTGCGGAACAGGCCCTGCGCCTTGGCATAGGCGCGCACCAGCGCGACATGCGCGGCCGCCCGCCCGGTGGTTTCCAGATAGCGGATGGTCTCGTCGTCGATCGGCGAGAAGCCGCAGGTGGCGCCGTACTCGGGCGCCATGTTGCCCAGCGTGGCGCGGTCCTCGACCGACAGATTGTCGAGCGCCGGGCCGAAGAACTCGACGAAACGGCCGACCACGCCGCGCTTGCGCAGCATCTGCGTCACCGTGAGCACCAGGTCGGTCGCCGTGATGCCTTCCTTCAGCTTGCCGGTGAGCTTGACGCCGATCACCTCGGGCAGAAGCATGGAATAGGGCTGGCCGAGCATGGCGGCTTCCGCCTCGATGCCGCCGACGCCCCAGCCGAGCACGCTCAGGCCGTTGACCATGGTGGTATGCGAGTCGGTGCCGACCAGCGTGTCCGGATAGGCGACTTCCGCCTGCTGCTTCTTGCCGTCGATCTCCACCGTCGCCTTGCTGGTCCATACCGTGCGCGACAGGTATTCGAGATTGACCTGGTGGCAGATGCCGGTGCCGGGCGGCACCACGCGAAAATTCTCGAACGAGCGCTGCGCCCACTTGAGGAAGCGATAGCGCTCCTGGTTCTGCTTGTATTCCTCCTCGACGTTCTTCTTGAACGCCGCGTTGTTGCCGAAGTAGGCCACCTGCACCGAATGATCGATGACGAGGTCGACCGGAACGAGCGGGTTGATCTTCTTCGGATCGCCGCCGAGGTTCTTCATCGCGTCGCGCATGGCGGCGAGATCGACGACGGCGGGAACGCCGGTGAAGTCCTGCATCAGCACGCGCGCCGGGCGGAACGGGATCTCCCGCTCCGACGTCTTGGTGCGCAGCCATTGCGCAAAACCCTGGATGTCGTCCTTGGTGACCGAACGGCCGTCCTCATGGCGCAGCATGTTCTCCAGCAGCACCTTGAGCGAGAACGGCAGTCGCGCAATGCCGCGCAGGCCGTTCTTCTCGGCCGCCAAGAGGCTGTAATAGACGTAGGACTTGGTGCCGACTTTGAGGATCTTTCGGCACTTGAAACTGTCGAGCGAGGTCATGGCCTGTCCCTTATGTCGCCAGGCGGCACGCTGCCGTTCCGCGGTAATCGTGTTGCCGAAAACGGCAACGCTTGTACTACCGCCCCGTGACGAGTTCAGAGATGTCTGAATCGCCGCCCCGATGCGGCTTATAAGGTCTTTTCGTACGCTCTGCCATATCTCGGCCATATGCCAGGCATGATGCAACAAGGCGCATGACATGCTGTTGATAAGGTTAACGTTTTCGCGCCCCGGCCGGAGCCGGGCGGGGCCTGAGGTGCAGCCTTGATGCGGCTTACCGCAAGCGCCCTGACGTGCGTGCGCTCGGGCCGCGAAGTCTTTGCCGGACTGGACTTTTCGCTCGTCGCCGGGGAGGCTCTGCTGGTGCTCGGCCGCAACGGTGCCGGCAAGTCGTCGCTCCTGCGCGTCGTGGCCGGGCTGGTGCGGATTGCTTCCGGAAAGCTCCTCCTCGAGGGCGGCGCCGCCGAGCTGACGCTGCCCGAACAGTCCCACTATGTGGGCCACCAGGACGCCGTAAAGCCCGCCCTGACGGTCCAGGAGAACCTGGCCTTCTGGGCGCAGTTTCTCGGCGGCGAGGCGGCTGCGGCGACAGATGCTGCGCTCGCCGCCGCCCTCGATGCGCTTGACCTCGCCGGCCTCGCGACGCTGCCAGCTGCCTATCTGTCGGCGGGACAAAGGCGGCGGCTGGCGCTCGCCCGCCTGGTGGCGGTGAGGCGGCCGATCTGGCTCCTGGACGAGCCGACCGCGGCCCTGGACGCCGCCACCCAGGAGCGGCTGGCCGGCCTCATGCGCGGCCATCTCGCGGGCGGCGGAATCATTCTCGCCGCCACGCACGGCCCGATCGGCCTTGCCGCCACCCAGGAACTGCGGCTCGCCGGCGCCGCGCCGTCGGCGGGCCCGCCAGGGCCGGGAGACGCCGCATGACGAATGTGGCGGCGCTGCTGATGCGCGACATGCGGCTGGCGGTACGTCTCGGCGGTGGAGCGCCGATCGGTGTCCTGTTCTTCCTCATCGTGGTTACGCTCATGCCGTTCGCGCTCGGTCCCGATCTGGCGCTGCTGCGGCGCATCGGGCCGGCCATCCTGTGGCTCGGGGCGCTGCTCGCGAGCCTGCTCGCCCTCGATCGCCTGTTCGCCGCCGATCACGAGGACGGCTCGCTCGACCTCATCCTGATGAGCCGCCTGCCGCTCGAAGTTACCGTCGCCGTCAAGGCGCTGGCGCACTGGCTCACCACCGGCCTGCCGCTGGTGATCGCGGTGCCGGTGCTGGCGCTGTTCCTCGACCTCGAGCCGCGCGCCATGGCGGCGGTCGCCCTGACGCTGCTGGTCGGCACGCCGGCGCTCACCTGCATCGGCGCCATGGGGGCCGCGCTGGCCGTGACGCTGCGACGCGGCGGACTCATTCTCGCCGTACTGGTGCTGCCGCTCACCATCCCGGTGCTGATCTTCGGTGTGGCGGCGGCCAATGCCGCGGTGGTCGGGCCGATGCCGTTCGGGCCGCCCTTCACAATCCTGTGTGCCTTGAGCCTGATCAGCTTCGTCATCGGACCGTTCGCCGCCGCCGCAGCGTTGCGGCATGGGCTGGATTAGCAGCGGCGCCGGGTGCGGCAACCAAGCATTGCGGCGTGATCGAAGCCCGACTAAGACACAACCGATGACGATCATCGACCTCGCCAACCCGTCACGTTTTCTCGCGTTCACGGCGCGCGTGCTGCCGTGGCTGGTGGCCGCGACCGTGTGCGCCTTCGCGGTCGGCCTCTATCTGGCGGCGCTGGCGCCCGACGATTATCAGCAGGGCGCCACTGTGAAAATCATGTTCATCCACGTGCCCAATGCGTGGCTCGCCATGTTCTGCTGGACCGTGATGACGGTCGCGGCACTCGGCACGCTGGTGTGGCGGCATCCGCTCGCCGACGTCGCCGCCAAGGCGGCCGCTCCGCTCGGCGCCGCCTTCACATTCCTGTGCCTCCTCACCGGCTCGCTGTGGGGCCGCCCGATGTGGGGGACTTACTGGGTGTGGGATGGGCGGCTGACCTCGGTGCTGGTGCTGTTTCTCATGTATCTCGGCGTGTTGGCGCTGTGGCGCACGGTCGAGGATCCGTCGCGGGCGGCGCGCGCCGTCGCCATCCTCACGCTGGTCGGCGCGATCAATCTCCCCATCATCAAATTCTCGGTCGACTGGTGGGCGACGCTGCACCAGCCGGCCTCGGTGCTGCGCCTGGGCGGGCCGACCATCCATCGCTCCATCCTGGTGCCGCTGCTCGTGATGGGACTGGCGTTCATGCTCCTGTTCCTGACGCTGCATCTCGCCGCCATGCGCAACGAGATCCTGCGCCGCCGCGTGCGCACGCTGCGGCTGATGCAGGCGCAGGCGGGGGCGTGATCTTGGATCTCGGTCCCTATGCGGGATTCATCGTCGTGGCCTATGCGGCGGCGCTCGCCGTGGTGGCGGCCCTGATCGCGTGGATCGTCGCCGATCATCGCGCGCAGCAGCGTACGCTCAAGGACCTCGAGGCCCGCGGCATCGGGCGGCGCTCGGCCGCCAAGGAGGTGGCATGAGCGCCGATGCGCACGAGGCGGGCCCGACCCGGCGGCGCCTGCTGGTCCTGCTGCCGCTGCTCATCTTTCTCGCGCTGGCGGCACTGTTCTTTTTCCGCCTCGGCTCGGGTGATCCGTCGCGCATCCCATCGGCGCTGATCGGGCGGCCGGTGCCACAGACCGACCTGCCGCCGATCCCAAGCCTTGCGCGCAATGGCCAGCCGGTGCCGGGAATGGCGGCGGCGGAATTCCAGGGACCCGTAACGCTGCTCAACGTGTGGGCGTCGTGGTGCGTGCCGTGCCACGACGAGGCGCCGCTGCTGATGCAGCTCGCCGAGGACAAGCGCATCCGCGTGGTCGGCATCAACTACAAGGACCGTCCCGCCGACGCCCGCCGCTTCCTCGGCCGCTACGGCAACCCGTTCGCCGCGGTCGGCGCCGATGAGAACGGCCGCGCCTCCATCGACTGGGGCGTCTACGGGGTGCCGGAGACCTTTCTGATCGGCCGCGACGGCCGCATCGCCTACAAGCTGGTCGGCCCGATGACGCCGCAGAATCTCGACAGCGTGCTCAAGCCGCAGATCGAGAAGGCGCTGGCCGCCCCGTCCTCCTGACGACGCGACGTACGACGCACAACGCATGGCTTGTGATGCGGCGGAGAATTGCGCATAACCGCGCCGCAGCGAAGCCAATGGGACACGATGTTGCCGCATGAAGTACCTGATTACAGGCATTACCGGGTTCGCCGGGCCGCACCTGGCCAATCTTCTTATCCGCGACGGGCACGAGGTGTCCGGCCTGGTGCGCGAATCCAACGGGCGCGAGCAGGACATCCGCGACGTCGTTTCCGACCAGGTGTACGCGAAGCTGAAATTCGTCTACGGCGATCTCACGCATTTCCGCTCGCTCGACCGCATCTTCAAGGATGAGACGTTCGACGGCGTGTTCCATCTGGCGGCGCAAAGCCACCCGCCCACCAGCTTTCTCGATCCATACGAAACATTCGAGATCAATTCGCTGGGCACCGTGAACCTCGCAGAGGCAATCGCCACGCGCCAGCCGGAATGCCGGCTCATGTTCTGCTCGACCTCGGAAGTCTATGGCGCCTCGCCCGAAGAGGCCGGAGAGATCACGGAAGGCTTTGCCATCGCGCCGGTCAATCCCTACGGCGTCAGCAAGGCGGCGGCGGATCTGTATATCGCCGAGCGCGCCCATTCGGTGAAGCTGCCGTTCTTCATCACCCGCGCGTTCTCGCACACCGGGCCGCGGCGCGGCCGGAATTTTTCCATCTCGTCCGACGCCTATCAGATCGCCCGCATCAAGAAGGGCCTGCAGCCGCCGGTGATCAACGTCGGCACGCTGTCGAGCAAGCGGGTGATCATGGACGTGCGCGACTGCGTGAAGGCCTATTACCTGCTGATGCAACGGTTCACGCCCGGCGAGGCCTACAACGTCGGCGGCGACACCATGTGTTCCATGGGCGAAGTGCTGGACATGATGCTCGAGCTGCGCGGGCTTGCGGGCAAAGTGGAGAAGCGCGTCGATCCGAAACTGGTGCGGCCGATCGATATCCCGGTGCAGATCTGCGACACCAAGAAATGCCGCCAGCTCACCGGCTGGAAGCCGGAGATCCCGCTGAAACAGACGCTGCAGGATCTCTTGGCTTACTGGGACGCGAAGATCCAATAACAATCTCGACCGTCACCCCGGCCGAGAGTGTGTGGGTCGTGCGCTCAATCACTCCTTCGCCTCTGCCTCCTTGGCGCTGGCGTCGTAGCGCATCAACAACGGGTACTGGAAGGCGGCGAACAGGAACGTGAGCGGCACGGCGCCGAACAGCTTGAAGCTCACCCAGGTGTCGGTGGACGTGTTGCGCCACACGATCTCGTTGAGCACCGCCATGGCGAAGAAGAACAGGGACCAGCGCAGCGTGAGCTTGCGCCACCCTTCCTCGGTGAGGCTGAACACGGAATCGAACACCATCTCGAGCAGCGGCTTGCGCGTGAGCAGCCCGAACAGCAGCGTGGCACCGAACAGGCCGTAGATGATGGTTGGCTTGACCTTGATGAACGTCTCGTCGTGCAGCACCAGCGTGAGGCCGCCGAACACCGTGACGATCACGGCGGAGACCAGGGCCATGACCGGCAGCCGCCGCGTCAGCGCGTAGGAGATCGCCAGCGCGGCCAGGATGGCGACCATGAAAATGGCAGTCGCCGCAAAAATGCCGAAGCGTGCATTGCCGACGAAGAACAGCACCAGCGGCCCCACGTCCAGCGCGAGCTTGAGGGCCGGATGCAGGGGCGCGTGCTTGCTCATGGCCGGTGTCTAGCGCGAGTTCGTGACAGTGTCATGCGGCTCACGGCGATTTGCTCAGCTCTCCAGGCCGGCGATGGCGCGGGCGAAGTCGCGCGCCTGGAACGGCTCGAGGTCGTCGATCCCTTCGCCGACGCCGATGAAATGCACCGGCAGCCGGTATTTTTCCGCGATGGCCACCAGGATGCCGCCGCGCGCGGTGCCGTCGAGCTTGGTCATGGCGAGCCCGGTCACGCCAGCGGTCTTGGAAAATTCCTCGACCTGCGACAGCGCGTTCTGGCCCACCGTGGCGTCGAGCACCAGCAGCACCGCATGCGGCGCCTGCGGGTCGATCTTCCTGAGCACGCGCACGACCTTTTCCAGCTCGCCCATGAGGGCGGCCTTGTTCTGCAGCCGCCCGGCGGTGTCGATGAGCAGCACGTCGGCGCCCGCCTCCCTGGCGGCGCTCAGCGCCTCGAACGCGAGGGCGGCTGAGTCGGCGCCGGGCTCGCGCGCGATCACCCGCGCGCCGGTGCGCCCGCCCCAGATCTTCAGCTGGTCGATGGCAGCGGCGCGAAACGTGTCGCCGGCCGCGAGAAACACGCTGCGGCCTTCGGCGCGATATTTGGCCGCAAGTTTTCCGATGGTCGTGGTCTTGCCCGAGCCGTTGACGCCGGCCACCAGGATCACGAACGGCTTGGCGCCGGCAATGGCCAACGGCTCTGCGACGGGTGCCAGCACCTTTTCCACCTCGGCCGCCAAAATGCCCTTCACCTCCTCGGGCGTGATCGCCTTGTCGTGGCGGCTCTCTCGCAAGGCCGCCGCGATCCGTGCGGCCGTTGCAACCCCGAGATCGGCGCGGATCAATATCTCCTCGAGATCCTCGATCGTCGTCGCGTCCAGCCGGCGCTTGCTGACCAGATCCGAGATGGCGCCGCCGATCGCGGAGGAGGTGCGCCTGAGGCCGGCGCTCAGTCGGCCCCACCAGCCGGTGGCTTTGTCCTGCTTGGCTTCGTTCATGATCGGCGGCGTGATAGCGGTTTACGCATGACACCGGAAGAGATGGGGGCCCGCGTGCTCTACCGCGATGGCCTGATGCTGGTCATCGACAAGCCGGCCGGCCTGGCGGTGCATCGCGGCCCGAAGGGCGGAGAAAGCCTTGAGGATTTTTTCGGCGGGCTGCGCTACGGGCTGCCACGCGCGCCGGCGCTGGCGCACCGGCTCGATCGCGACACCTCGGGCTGCCTGGTGCTCGGGCGGCACCGCAAGGCGCTGGCGCTGCTTGGCCAGCTGTTCAAGAACGGCCGGGTGGGCAAGTGCTACTGGGCCGTGGTGGAGGGCGGTCCGGAGGCGGACGACGGCCGCATCGACCTGCCGCTGGGGCGCCTCGACGCCAGCCGCGGCTGGTGGATGAAACACGACGCCACTGGTCAGCCGGCCGTGACGACGTGGAAGATCTTGGGGCGCGCCGCCGGCATGACGTGGCTGGCGCTCGAGCCGCTCACCGGCCGCACCCACCAGCTGCGCGTCCATTGCGCGGCAAAAGGCTGGCCGATCATCGGTGATGCCATTTACGGGAACGCGCCGCGCCATGGCGGCCCCGGGTTGCAGCTTCTTTCGCGCGACATCGTGGTGCCGCTCTACAAGAACCGGGACCCGATCCGCGTCACCGCGCCGGTGCCGGCGCATATGCGCGAGCGCCTGCAGGCGTGCGGCTGGGACGGGGAGGACGCTGCGGCCGACGTGTCAGCCGCGGCGACGGATCAATAGAGCGTCGCCTGGACGCGTTCCGAATGGGCGCGGTCGTGCTCGGGCCCGCCGATCTTGCCGCCGCTGATCTCGGCCAGGATGGTGCCGGTGCTGGGCAGGCTCTGGCGGTCGACCCGGGTGGCCGGATCCCACAATTTGGAGCGTATGATCGCCTTGGTGCACTGGTAGTACACCCGCTGCACCGCCACGACGATCACGGTGCGCGGCACCTTGCCGTTGACGCTGAAGCTCGCGGCCAGTTCCGGATCGGTGGAAATCGACGCGCGGCCGATGACGCGCAGCGTCTCGCCGACGCCCGGGATCAGGAACAGCAGCGCGACGCGCGGATCCGCCACGATGTTGCGCAGGCTGTCGATGCGGTTGTTGCCGCGGCGGTCGGGCACGAGCAGCGTCTTCTCGTCGCGCACGCGCACGAAGCCGGGTGCGTCGCCGCGCGGCGAGCAGTCGAGACCGCCTGGGCCGCTGGTCGCGAGCGCGAAGAACGGTGCCGCCTCGATGAGGGCGCGATAGGAGGCGTTGACGTGGTCGATCTCCTTGACGAGCGAAGGGCCGAACGGCTCGCCGTAGAGCGCCTCGAGCTGTTCCGTCGTCGTGACGAGATGGTCCATGTCGCCCTCCTGAATCAGGCCGCCAGCAATTGATGTCCGTCGTGGCCGGTCACGGCCAGCTGCATGATCGTTCCGGGCGCGTGCGCGGCTGCCAGCCGTACTGGCAAAAAATGCTCGGTGCGGCCGGCCTGGCCCGACTCGACCAGTACCTGCCGCGTGGCGCCGATCTCGCGGTCGAGGTGGCGGCGCAGCGCCTGCTCGCCCCGGTGGCGCAGGCGGCGCGCGCGCTCCTTGATCACCTCGCGCCGCACCTGCGGCATGCGCGCCGCCGGCGTGCCGGGCCGCGGCGAGAACGGAAAGACATGCAGGTGCGTGAGACCGCAGTCCTCGACCAGGTCGAGCGAGCGCGCAAACATCGCCTCGTCCTCGGTGGGAAAGCCCGCAATGATGTCGCCGCCGAACACAACGTCGGGCCGCAGCCGCCGCACCTGCGCCGTGAACGCGATGGCGTCGGCGCGCAGGTGGCGGCGCTTCATGCGCTTGAGGATGAGGTCGTCACCCGACTGCAGCGACAGATGCAAATGCGGCATGAGCCGCGCCTCGCCGGCGATGGCGTCGAGCAGATCGCGGTCGGCCTCGATGGAATCGATCGATGAGAGCCGCAGCCGCGCCAGCTCGGGTACATGCTTGAGAATCTGCCGCACCAGCGTACCGAGCCGGGACGCGCCCGGCAGGTTTGCGCCATAGCTGGTGATGTCGACGCCGGTCAGCACCACTTCGCGGAAGCCGCGCTCGACCAGGCGGCGCACCTGCGCCACCACCTCGCCCATGGGCACCGAGCGCGAATTCCCGCGCCCGTAGGGAATGATGCAGAAGGTGCAGCGATGGTCGCAGCCGTTCTGCACCTGCACGAAGGCGCGGGCGCGGCCTTCCAGCCCGTCGATGAGATGCAGCGCCGTCTCTCTCACCGCCATGATGTCGTTGACGACGACCTTTTCTTCATCGCCGCTGCCGAAGCCGCGATCGAGACAGGCGGCGGTGTCGGCCCAGGCGCGGGAGTCGAGCTTTTCCTCATTGCCGAGCACGCGGAAAACTTCCGGCATGGCGGCAAAGCTTTGCGGCTCGGTCTGCGCCGCGCAGCCGGTCACCACGATGCGGGCGGCCGGCCGCTCGCGCTTGAGCCGGCGAATGGCTTGCCGCGCCTGCCGCACCGCCTCCGCTGTCACGGCGCAGGTGTTGACCACGATCGTATCCTCGGGCAGCGCGGATGCCTCGCGACGGATGACTTCCGACTCGTAGGCATTGAGCCGGCAGCCGAAGGTGACGACCTCGGTCACGGCCGCGCCTCCGCGGCGAACAGCGCCGGGTCGAAGCGGCCGTCGAACTCATGCTCCACCGGACCAGTCATCAGCACATGGTCGTCGCGCTCGCGCCACTCGATCGTGAGATCGCCGCCCGGCAGCGTCACCGTCACGTTGCGGCCGGCGCGGCGGGTGCGGGCGGCACTTACGGCGGCCGCGCAGGCGGCCGAGCCGCACGCCTTGGTGAGGCCGGCACCGCGCTCCCAGGTGCGGATCACGAGGTGCTCGCGTGACGCCACCTTGCACAGGGTGATGTTGGCGCGCTCGGGAAAGATCGGGTGGTGCTCGAGCAGCGAGCCGACACGAGCAAGATCGTAGGCGTCGACGTCGTCGACCCAGAACACGACGTGCGGATTGCCCATGTTGACGGCGGACGGCGAATGCAGGATCGGCGCATCGATCGGGCCGATCTGCAGCTCGATCGCGCGGGTGTCGCGGAATTCTTCTGCCAGCGGGATCTGATCCCAGGCAAAGCGCGGCGCGCCCATGTCGACCGTGATCAGGTCGCCGGCCTTCCAGCAGTTGATCAGCCCGGCCCTGGTCTCGAAGGTCACGGCATCCTGTCCGCTCTCGCGGAACAGGAGATCGGCAATGCAGCGCATGCCGTTGCCGCATGCCCCGGATTCCGAGCCGTCATTGTTGTAGATGCGGACGCTTGCGGCGATGCCGCTGGCGCGCGGCGGATAGAGCGCCATCAGCTGGTCGTAGGGCGCGCCCTTGGCCACGGCGCGCGCCTCGTCCGCCGCGATGGGCTTGGGCGCCTGGCGCATGTCAACCACCACGATCTCGTTGCCGAGACCGTTCATCTTGGTAAACGAATGACCAGCGAGTGCGCCCATGGTCGGACTTATATGGCGAAATCGCGGCGATTTGCGAGTCGGTGTAATGGAAAAGCAACGGTCCGCCATGCATTTCAGGCGCGTCAAGAACGCGAAGACGTGCTAAGGAATCGATCCAAAGATGGCGCGCGAAGCCGGCGCGCAGCCTCGGCGGATCAAAATCTGTGGAGGACAAGCTCCATGCCCCACGCCCGCACCTGGGTTGTTGCGGCGCTGCTCCTGGTGACACCGGCCCTCGCGCCCGGGCAGACCGCCGGCACCTCTGCGGCGCAAGTTTTGGCCCAGAACCAGCCGGCGCCCGCCCCGCCGGCCGTGCCGTCCGCGCCGCCGGCGCCAGCCCAGCCGCCCCGGGACAGCCCGGCGCAGGCTGCCCCGGCACAGCCCGACGCCGATCCGTTCGGCGAGGAAGTCACGCTCACCGGCAAGACCATCATCTACATGAGCGGCAACGCCACCTGGGACAGCGCGTTCGAGACGCTCATCGACGCCTTCAAGCAGCTCAACACCTATCTCGACCGGCAGGGCCTCAAGGCCGACGGTCCGGCGATGACCATCTACACCTCGACCGATGACACCGGCTTCTCGTTTCAGGCGGCCATTCCGCTGGCTGAAGAACCGAAGAACCCGCCGCGCGGCGACATCGCCATCGGCAAATCGCCGAGCGGCCGCGCCCTGAAATTCGTCCATCGCGGCTCCTACGATT
>Ga0209466_1000003_pt1 | contig 61333 bp, 53 predicted proteins | sample PanSoiPlo30MoBio_FD_188323 | JGI IMG/M metagenome (GOLD analysis project Ga0209466, IMG submission 188323) | Tropical forest soil microbial communities from Panama analyzed to predict greenhouse gas emissions - Panama Soil Plot 30 MoBio (SPAdes)... | ecosystem: Environmental > Terrestrial > Soil...
GCCACCGTCTCCGACAGGTCGCCGACGTAGTCGTACGAGAGGCCGAACAGCACCGGGTCTGTGCGCTCGGCCACCAGCCCGTGGATCAGGCTCGGCTTGGCGTGGCGGAACGACAGCGCGCCGGTGAGCGCGGCCAGCGCAAAGCCGCGCTCGGGATCCGGCACACTGCGGAAATGCTCGGTCATCAGCCGGATCTTGTTGTTGCGGCCGTGCTCGAAGGCGAGACGGTCGAGGAGGGCGGCGAAGCGGTTCATGCCGTGACCTCGCCGTCCTGCGGCTCGGCGCCTTCCTCCTCGTCGCCATAGCCGACGATGCGCAGCGGCCGTGCTTTCAGGCCGCGCTGCTGGCACCAGTGCACCAGCGCGTCCTCCTCGCCGTGCGTCACCCACACCTCGCTTGCCGCCGTCGCCGCGATGGTGGCCGTGAGACCGTCCCAGTCGGCATGGTCGGAGATGACCAGCGGCAGGTCGATCTGGCGCTGGCGCGCCCGCGCGCGCACGCGCATCCAGCCCGACGCGAACGACGTGACCGGATCGGGAAAGCGCCGCGACCACAGTTCCTTCACAGCTGAGGGCGGGCACAGCACGGTGGCGCCGGCCAGATCGGATTTCGCCGCGTCGCGCGCCAGGCGCAGGTCGCCGAGGTCGATGCCGCGCGCTACGTAGTAGCGCGTCAGCGCCGCGAGCGCGCCGTGCAGGTAGATCGGCCGCGTGTACCCGGCCCCGCGCAGCAGCGCGACCACCCGCTGCGCCTTGCCCAGGGCATAGACCCCGACCAGGTGCGCGCGCTCGGGAAACAGCGCCACCGATTGCAGCAGTTTTGCAATTTCCCCGGCCGGATCGCCGTGGCGGAACACCGGCAGGCCGAAGGTGGCCTCGGTGATGAACAGGTCGCAGGCAATGGGCTCGAATGGCGCGCAGGTCGGATCGGCCACGTTTTTGTAGTCGCCCGAGGCGACGACGCGCCGCCCGTTGCGTTCGATGCAGATCTGCGCCGAGCCGAGCACGTGGCCGGCTGGCCGGAATGTCACCGTCACGCCGTTGACATCGACCGTCTCGCCGTAGCCCACGGCCTGCATGGTGCCGGCGCAGCCCTCGCCGCAGCGGAGCCGCATGAGGTCGAGCGTTTCGCGCGTCGCCAGCACGGCGCCGTGGCCCGGCCGCGCGTGGTCGGAATGCGCATGCGTGATGAGCGCCTTGTCGACCGGACGCACCGGATCGATATAGAACCCGCCCGCCGGGCAGCACAGGCCGGCGGGCGTCGGAACCGCCAGATCTTCCATCGGCATGCAGGCTACATAATCATTCCCCCGCATGGTGACGAGTTCTGCACCGCTGTTCGTCTCCTCCGGCGACCTCGTCGCCGACCGGCGCTACCGCTGGGCGATCGACCATGCCCGGCGCGGAGATTTTCTGGCAGCCGCCGACATTCTGGCGCAGACCGTGGAACTGGCTCCGGGCTTCGCCACCGCGTGGTTCGCGCTCGGCGCCATCCGCGACCAGCTGGGCGACCGCGCCGGCGCGGTCGCGGCCTTTTCCGCCGCGCGCGACGCCGATCCCGAGGACTACCACGGTGCCAGGTTGCACCTGGCACGCTTGGGCGCCGGCGAGGCCACGCCGGAGATGAGCGAGACCTACGTCCGGCGCCTGTTCGACCAGCACGCGCCCGACTTCGACACGACCATGCTGGAGCGCCTCGACTATCGTGGGCCGCAGCTTCTGCTGCGTGCCGTGCAATCCGTGGCCGGCGAGCGGCTGCGCATCGGCAGCATGCTGGATCTCGGCTGCGGCACCGGCCTCGGCGGCGCGGCGTTCCGGCCATATGTGGACTGGCTCGTCGGCGTGGATCTCGCGCCCGCCATGGTCGCCGCGGCACGGGCCAAGGGCCTGTACGACCGGCTGGCCACGGATGAACTGGTGCGCTTCCTGCGCGCCGAGGCGGACAGCCAGGCGCACTTCCATCTCGTGCTGGCGGCCGACGTGTTCGTCTATTGCGGCGAGCTGTTTTCCATCGCGGCCGCGGTTGCCAGCGTGCTCGCGCCCGATGGCTTTTTTGCCTTCACGGTCGAGCGCCTCGATGGTCCAGGCGTGCAGTTGCGCGAAACTTTGCGCTATGCCCATTCGTCCGAGCACGTGCGCGACGCGCTCGACCGCGCCGGGCTGGCCACAAAGATTCTCGAATCGGCCGCAACCCGCAGCGAGAAGGGTGTTCCGGTCGCCGGCCTCGTTGTCGTGGCGCGCCGCCGGGACGCCGATCGGAACGGGAAACCATGACCACGGAACTGAAGCTGCTCGCATTGAGTGTCGTGCTTGGCTTCGTGCACATCGTGCTGGCGTCGCACGCCGCCAGCTTCAGGTACGGCTATCGCTGGAGCGCAACTGCGCGCGATCAATCGATGCCGCCGCTGGAAGGTGTCGCCGGCCGGCTCGAGCGCGCGGCGCGCAATTTTTTGGAGACCTTTCCCTTGTTCGCCGCCGTTGTCCTGCTCGCCCATGTGGCGGGCAAGGAATCCGCGCTGACATGGTGGGGCGCCAATCTGTATGTCTGGGCGCGCGTTAGCTATTTGCCGCTTTACGCGTCGGGCGTGTTTCTCGTGCGTTCGCTGGTGTGGAATATCGCGGCCTTCGGCATTTTCCTGATCCTGGCCGCATTGTTCGTCTAGCTTGGCAGGGCCAGAGCGCCTACGTCTCGTGTTGATGCTCGATCGCGCCGAAAACCCGCTTCTTCCCGAAACATTCGCGCGCTGGTTCGCGCAGCGCGGCTGGACGCCGCGCGCGCACCAGCTCGAGCTCCTGGCCAAGGCGCGCGCCGGCCGCTCGGTGCTGCTGATCGCGCCGACCGGCGGCGGCAAGACACTGGCCGGATTTCTGCCGACGCTCGTCGAGCTGAGCACAGCCGCGGGCGCCGCGCCCGCCGCGCGTCCGCCGTTGCGCGGGCTCGAGCGCGCGCCGCGGCCCGGCGGCCTGCACACGCTCTACATCTCGCCGCTGAAGGCGCTGGCCGTCGACATCGCGCGCAACCTGGAGCGCCCCGTGGCCGAGATGGCGCTGCCCATCCGCGTCGAGACGCGCACCGGCGACACCCCGGTGTCGCGGCGCCAGCGCCAGCGCCGCGATCCGCCCGACATCCTGCTCACCACGCCGGAGCAGCTAGCGCTGCTGCTGGCATCGCCCGACGGGCCGTTCCTGTTCGGCACGCTCAGGCGCATCGTGCTCGACGAGCTGCATTCGATCGTCATGTCGAAGCGCGGCGATCTCCTCTCGCTCGGCCTGGCGCGCCTGTTCCGGCTGGCGCCGGGCCTTAGCACCGTCGGCCTGTCGGCCACCGTGGCAGAGCCCGACGACCTCCGGCGTTTTCTCGTGCCGCAGGGCGCGCCTATGGGCACGCAAGCCGATCTCGTGGTGGCGCAGGGTGGCGCCGCCCCGCAGGTGACCATGCTGGAACCGGGCGAGGACCTGCCCTGGGCCGGCCATTCGGCGCGCCATGCCTTCGCCAGCATCTACCGGCTCATCGGCCAGCATCGCACCACGCTGGTGTTCGTCAACACGCGCAGCCAGGCCGAGGTGATCTTTCACGAGCTGTGGCGCATGAACGACGACAATCTGGCCATCGCGCTGCATCACGGGTCGCTCGACGTGGCGCAGCGCCGCAAGGTCGAGGCCGCCATGGCGGAAGGGCGGCTGCGCGCCGTGGTGTGCACGTCGTCGCTCGATCTCGGCGTCGACTGGGGCGACATCGACCTCGTGATCAATGTCGGCGCGCCCAAGGGTGCGAGCCGCCTCATCCAGCGCATCGGCCGGGCCAATCACCGGCTGGAGGAGCCGTCGCGCGGCGTGCTGGTTCCGGCCAATCGCTTCGAGGTGCTGGAATGCCGCGCCGCCATCGATGCGGTCGCCGAGAACGCCCAGGACACGCCGCCGCTGCGCACCGGCGCGCTCGACGTGCTGGCCCAGCACGTTCTCGGCTGCGCCTGCGCACAACCGTTCCGCGCCGATGAACTCTTTGCCGAGGTCATCACGGCGGCGCCCTACGCAGCGTTGACGCGACAGGACTTCGACGCCGTCGTCGATTTCGTCGCCACCGGCGGCTATGCGCTGAAGAGCTACGAGCGCTTCGCCAAGATCCGCCAGGGACCGGATGGGCTGTGGCGCATCACGCATCCGCGCGTGGCGCAGCGCTACCGCCTCAATGTCGGCACCATCGTCGAGGCCGACATGCTCAAGGTGCGGCTGGTGCGCGCGCGCGGCGGACGCGCCGGCGCCTCCGGCGTCATCCCGCGCGGCGGCAAGCTCCTGGGCGAGGTCGAGGAATATTTCGTCGAGACCATGGTGCCGGGCGACACCTTCGTGTTCGCCGGAGAAATTCTCAAATACGAGGCGCTGGTCGAGGATGAGGTCTATGTGTCGCGCACCAGCGCCACCGACCCGAAAGTGCCGGCCTACGAAGGCGGCAAATTTCCGCTGTCGACCTATCTGGCCGATCGCGTGCGCCGTCTGCTCTCCGATTCATCCACATGGCTGGCGTTGCCGCAGACCGTGCGCGACTGGCTGCGCATCCAGGCGTGGCGCTCCACCGTGCCGGAGCCGCGCGAGCTGCTGGTGGAAACCTTTCCCCGCGAGAGCCGCCACTACCTCGTATGCTACCCGTTCGAGGGCCGGCTGGCGCACCAGACCCTCGGCATGCTGCTCACGCGGCGGCTGGAGCGCGCGCGCTTGCGGCCGCTCGGCTTCGTCGCCAGCGAATATGCGCTCGCCGTGTGGGGTCTCGGCGACATGGGCCTGGCGATCAGGCGCGGCGGCCTCTCACTCGCCGCGCTGTTCGGCCAGGACATGCTGGGCGACGATCTCGAAGCGTGGCTCGCCGAGTCGGCGCTGATGAAGCGCACCTTCCGCAACTGCGCCATCATCGCCGGCCTGATCGAGCGCCGTTTCCCGGGCGAGGAAAAATCGCGCCGCGAGCTGACGGTCTCCACCGATCTTGTCTACGACGTGCTGCGCCGCCATCAGCCCGACCACGTGCTGCTGCGGGCGGCGCGCGCCGACGCCGCCACCGGCCTGCTCGACGTCCGCCGCCTGAGCGATGCGCTCTCGCGCATCCAGGGGCGAATCATTCATAAGGACCTGGAGCGGGTCTCGCCGCTGGCCGTGCCGGTCATGCTGGAGATCGGCCGCGAGACCGTTACGGGCGAAGCCTCCGACGAGCTTCTGCGCGAGGCCGCCGAGGCGCTGGTGCAGGAGGCCATGGGGTGACGCAGCAAGATCGTCGGGCGGTGGCGTGAGCGAACAACGGAACGATTGGACTCGGCCTGCTCCCTCTCGCCAAGGGGGAGAGGGGTGGGGTGAGGGGGGCACGGGTTCGGGAGAGGATCTCCTCGTCGCCGGCACGTCGCTCGTGCTCGAACCCGCCGGCGCCTTGGTCTGGCCGGAGGAGGGCGCGCTCGTCGTCGCCGATCTCCACCTGGAAAAGGGCTCGAGCTTCGCGGCACGTGGCGTGCTGCTGCCGCCCTACGACACGGCGGCGACGCTGGCGCGGCTGGCAAAAGTTATTGCGCGCTACGCGCCGCGCCTGGTGATCGCGCTCGGCGACAGCTTTCACGACGGTGAAGGGCCCTCGCGCCTGGCAGCGACGGACCGCGCGGCGTTGCTCGACCTCCAGCGCGGCCGCGACTGGATATGGCTCGCCGGCAACCACGATCCCGCCCCGGCCGACGGAGTCGGCGGAAGCTGCGCCGCCCTGCTGGCGCTGGGGCCGCTGGTGTTTCGCCACGAGCCGTCGGCGGTTGGCGAGAGCGAGATTGCCGGCCATCTGCATCCGATGGCGCGCATCGCCACGCGCGGCCGCCACATCAGCCGCCGCTGTTTTGTCACCGATGGAAGCCGTATCGTGATGCCGGCCTTCGGCGCCTATGCGGGCGGGCTCAACGTGCGCCACGCCACCTTCGCGGCGCTGTTCGGCGGCAGCTTCGTGGCGCATCTGCTCGGCGTGCGCCGCACCTATGCGTTCGCGGCATCGCGCTGCCTGGCGGATTGAGCGGCAGCGGCAGCCGACCACATTGCCCGGTCAGTTGTGCTGTACGCCGCTCGCCAGCACCGGCTCGCGCCAGCGCTTGATCTCGGCGGCGACGAACTCGGCCAGATAGGCGGGTGTGCGCCGCGACGCGTCAGGCACGTCCAGGCCGATATCCTCCAGCCGTGCTTTCAGCGCCGGGTTGTCCAGCGCCTTGTTGATCGCGGCATTGAGCTTCTGCACCATCGGCGCCGGCGTGTTGCGCGGCATGAACACCGCGTTCCAGGCCGAGATGTCGAGACCGGGGAACCCCTCTTCGTCAGCGGTGAGAACCTCGGGCAGCAGCGGCGTGCGCCTGCTGCTCAGCGCCGAGATCACCTTGGCGGTGCCGGCACGGTGCGACGGCAGCGCCGTCGAGATGTAGTTGCAGATGTAGTCGACCCGGCCGGCGAGCAGGTCCTGCATCGCGGCACTGGCGCCGCGATAGGGAACGTGGGTGACCTTCACGCCGATCGCCTGGTTCACCAGCACGCAGCCGATATGCGAAGAGGTACCGGCGCCGCCCGAGCCGTGCTGCATCTGGTCGTGATGCGTCCTGGCGTAGGCGGCGAACTCGCGGAGATTGCCGGCGGGAAAGTCCTTGCGCGCCAGCAGCACCTGGGGCGCGTCGGCAACCAGGATCACCGGAGCGAAATCGGTCAGCGCATTGTAGGGCGGGTTCGTATACATCGACTGGCTGATCGCATGGGTGCCGATCGAGCCGAGCGTGAACATGTGGCTGTCGATTTCCGCATTGGCGACGCGCAGCGAGCCGATCGTCCCGCCGCCGCCGGCGACGTTCTCGATGATCACGTGCTGGCCCAGCGTCTCGCTCAAATAGGGTTGCAGGTTGCGCGCGAGCCCGTCGAGCGGGCCACCCGGCGCAAACGCCACGACCATGGTCACGTTGCGGCTCGGCCAGTTGCGCGCCGGCTCCTGCCCGGCGGCGCTGCAAGCGAGCACGGCCATGGCCGCAAGCGTGAGCAGAACGTTGCACAAGCGCATCATTGCCCCAAGGGTTCGTTGGCGCCGTGATTTTTCAAGGAGCCATCATAGCGGCATCCGGTTGGTCGGAAAGGTGTGCCGGCGGCTGGCCATATTGGCATTGCTGGCGCGGGCCTGCGGTTCTAAGGTCGCTCGTTGCAGCCAACACCGCACGCGAGGTCGATCATGTCGCGGTCCGTGGCCGGTTCGCTTGCTTGCGGCATCGGGCTGCTGGCGCTGACCATCGCGTGTGATCCTTTCCCGCTCCACGCGCAATCGGCCGATCTCGTGCTGTGCGACCGGATCGCTGCCGACCCCACCGATCCGGACAAGCCCGCCGACGTCAAAGGCGTCGCCGAGATCGCCCGCTCCGACATCGCGACGGCGATCAGGTTCTGCCGCATCGCGGCGTCGTCGTCGCGCCGGGCGCTCTACCAGCTCGGCCGTGCCTATGCGGCCAATCAGCAAATGGTGGAAGCCATGGACGCCTGGCGCAAGGCGGCCGAACGCGGCAGCACCTCGGCCATGGTCGAACTCGGCGTGATGCTCGTTACCGGATCCGGCGTCGCCAGGGACGAAGCGCAGGCGCGAAAACTGTTCGAGCGCGCCGCCAAGGCCGGCAACGCCCGTGGCGTCACCAACCTGTCGGCCCTCTCCGAGAAGGAAGGTGCACCGGTCGATCCGGTGGGGGCCAGGGCCTTGCTGGTGAAAGCGGTGGAGACGAATTCGGCGGAAGCGCAGTACCGGCTGGGATTGATGATGGCGGACGGCGTCGGCGGGCCGAAGGACGATGTGGCGGCGAGGGCGCTGTTCGACAAGGCCGCCGCGCAGGGTCATGCCGGGGCGCTGGAGCGCATGGGCGCCTTTGCCCAGGGCGGGCGCGGTGGACCGCAGGATGCCGCCGCCGCCAAGGTCTATTACGAGAAGGCCGCAGCCCTCGGCAACGAGGAGGCCAAGGCCGCCCTAAAACGCCTGGAATGTCCCTGGGTGATCCGCGACAAGCGAGGAAATTTCGTCAGCAATCTGTGCTTCTAATTTAGCACCTATGGCGCTGCATTGGGCACGTCTTGTGCACGAGAAGCTGGCGTTGATTGCCACATTTGCCTTCAGGTGCCGTTAGCGCGAATGTGAGCGGAAGGGTTTTGAGGAAGGCGGTTCTTGAAAAAATTCTTGCACGAGATAGCGCAAGAGGAAGCAACTAAAGCTCTGATCGAACCGACTCTGTATTATCGAACTGGCTCTGTATTTTCGAACTCTCGATGATTGTGCCGGCGTTGCACGTCGGCAACAACTCTCGGCCAATTAACGGCGCGCGCTCGACCCGTCACGCTTACGCCAAACAATGCGATAATGTCGCCGGCGCAGTGCTTCGCGGGGCTGGGGGGCTGGTGCGACGGTTGTAGCGCCTTTTCTACCTTGATCCACGTCATGCCTGCTGCGCCGATCACGGTGCAGTAGCGGTCTCGCGCGTCGTGATAGCGACGACAGGCCGCCGCCATGCGTGCTTTGTTTTAGCGGGGGAGTTGTCATGGCTGGAATTCCGTCTGTCCTTGATCTCAAAACCATCAATGGATCGAATGGCTTTACGATATCGGGCTCGGGGTATTATGAGCTCGCCGGTTCGTCAGTCGCCTCCGCCGGCGATGTCAATGGTGATGGCTTTGCCGACGTCATTGTCGGCGCACCGGGCAGGTCCATAGGTTGGTACACGGACTACGCCGCCTATGTGGTTTTCGGCCGTGGGACTGAGGACACCCCCGGGCCGTCCCGCATCGCGACCGAAGACCTGCGTCCCCCCGCGGGATTCCGCATCATCATGGCCGGCGTCCTGGGCGACTATGATGGCCCTGGCTTTGCGGTCTCGTCCGCAGGCGACTTCAATGGGGATGGATTCGGCGATTTGATGGTGTCCGCGCCGTCCTACTCATCCGCCGGCGCGGAACACAAAGGGGCGACCTACATCGTCTTCGGCAAGGCCAGCGGGTTCACGGATGTGACGCTGGGAACCACGGTGAGCAGCGATTGGATACGGATTGACGGCGCGGCGGCCGGCGATTCCAGCGGGCACTCCGTTGCCGCTCTCGGCGATATCAACGGCGACGGCTTCGACGATGTCCTGATCGGCTCACCCTATGCAGATGCCAACGGGCGCTGGTCGTCGGGCGTCAGCTACGTGGTCTACGGCAACGCGTCGGGAGCGAACATCGATCTCGCCAATTTCGATGCGAGCCGCGGCTTCCGCATCATTGGCGAAGAGTTTGCGTCTGCCGGCTATTCCGTCTCCACGGCCGGCGATGTGAACGGCGACGGCGTCACCGATCTGCTCATCGGTGCGCCCTACAACGACGTGGGGGTGTATCGTACCGGGTCGACCTATCTTGTTTTCGGGAGCAATTCCGGCGCTGACGTCGATCTTGCCGGTCTGACGCCAAGCCAGGGAGTTCGATTTGACGGCGGAGAAGTGAGCGAAAGCGGCTTCTCGGTCGCTTCCGCCGGTGACATCAACGGCGACGGGCTCGCCGACCTCGTCGTGGGCGCGCCCGACGCCAGCCCGGTTGGCCGCGAAGAGGCGGGCTCCGCCTTTGTCATCTTCGGCAAGACCAGCGGTTGGTCGAATATCGACTTGGCCAACCTGGCGCCCGGCGACGGCTTCCGCATCGATGGCGCCGCTGCCGGTGATAATGCCGGTTACTCCGTTTCATCCGCCGGCGATTTCAACGGCGATGGCTTCGCCGACCTGATCATCGGGGCGCCATATGCCGATTTCGGCGGAGGCACGAACCCCGGCGCCGCCTACGTCATCTTTGGCAAAGCGTCCGGCTTCGGCGATATCGATCTCGCCAACCTGAGCGCGGCTGACGGGTTCCGGATCGATGGTCCGCCTGGCGACCTCATCGGCAATCTGGTGGGCTTCTCTGTTGCGTCGGCTGGCGACGTGAACGGCGATGGGTATGGCGACCTGACGGTGGGAATGCCGGGCTCGGGCTATCTCAACGGGGCGGCCTATGTGATCTACGGCGAAGCGTCGGCCGCCGTGCACAAGGTGGGGACGGCCGCCGACGATCGACTCTTCGGCGGCGATTTCGACGACACGCTGTCGGGCGGTGACGGCAACGACCTCCTCGGCGGCAAGGAGGGCAACGACGTGCTCACCGGCGGCGCCGGCAGCGATGCCTTTGTCTACTCCCGTATTGGCGCGCAGCACGACACGGTCACAGACTTCCAGCAAGGTCAGGATGTGATCGACCTGAGGTCGGCAAACATCGGTACCTTCGCGACCCTCCAGCAGCTCTTGTCAACCGACGTGGACGGCAATGCCGTCATCACCACTGTCTTCGACGGCGTCATCTCGACGATCACGTTGACCGGCGTTCCCGCGGCGGAGCTCACAGCCGCCGATTTCGTATTCGCCAGCGACAATGCGGACAACCAAGGGCTCGGCGGCACGGACAATTCTGACGACGTGTTCGGCGGAGCCGGCAGTGACAACTTGCAGGGCAACGCCGGCGACGACCGCCTGTTCGGAGAGCAAGGAAGCGACTCGCTTTATGGCGGGGCGGGAGCAGACCTTCTCGACGGCGGGGAGGGCACGGACCGTGTCGGCTTCACTCTTGCCGCGGGCGGCGTGATCGCCAGCCTGGCCACCGGCGGCGTCTCCGGAGAGGCCGCGGGCGATATCTACGTCTCGATCGAGGACCTGTACGGGACCGAGTTTGACGATGTGCTCGAGGGCAACGACAAGGCCAACGTCATTCTTGGCATGGGAGGGGCGAACACCATTCGCGGTCTCGGCGGCGATGACCACCTGTCCGGGGGCAACGAGAACGACACGTTCTACGGCGGAGCGGGTGCCGACGAAATCAACGGCGCAGGGGGCTTCGACTATGCGCGGTACGACGACGCGACGAGCGGGGTGGCGGTCAGGTTTGGGGCGGGGAGTGGCGACGCGGCGGGCGATGTGCTGACCAGCATCGAGGGTGTCGTCGGCTCCGCTTTCGCCGACTCCCTGGGAGGCATCGGCGGAGCCGATGACCTTCAGGGTGGCGGCGGCGACGACCTGATGCAAGGCCGGGGCGGGAATGACACGCTTGACGGCGGCGAGGGCAGCGATCGCGCCGTATACACCGGCGCACGCAGCCAATACTTCGTCACCTTCGACGCCGCCACGGGAAGCTATGTTGTCGACGATCTGCGGGAGGGCTCCCCCGACGGCACCGATCAGGTGCGCAACGTCGAAACATTCGTGTTCGCTGACGGCGCGATCGCGGCCGAGTCTGTCCTGGACGGCAATCCCGGTCCCATCATCGGCGCCGATGGCGACGACACGCTGTCGGGCACGTCGCTCGGCGAGGAGATTCGCGGACTGGGCGGCAACGACACGCTGAGCGGCCTCGGCGGCGAGGACCTGCTCGATGGCGGAGACGGCGACGATGCGCTCGACGGCGGAACGGGCGTCGACACGGCGACCTATGCGTCGGCAGGATTGGGCGTGGTGGTGAGCCTCGCGGTTGCGGGCGCACAGGACACGGGCGGTGCCGGCAACGACACCCTGGTGTCGATCGAGAACCTGACCGGCAGCGCCTTCGACGACAAGCTGGCGGGCAACGACACCGCCAACCAGCTCAGCGGCCTCGCCGGCAACGATCGGCTCGATGGTGCGGGCGGCACCGACACGCTTCTCGGCGGCAGTGGCGACGACATCCTGATCGGCGGGGCGGGCGCAGACGCCATCGACGGAGGCGAGGGATTCGATCTCGTCAGCTACGAGACGTCGACGACGGTGGCGCCGGTCCTCAACCTCATGGTCATCGACTTTTCGGATTCGCGGAACAGCTTCGGCGACGCCGTATTGGACACCTTCGTGAACATCGAGGGCGTGATCGGTTCCAACAACAACGACTTCATCCTCGGGAGGATCGGCGTTGACGACACGCTCATCGGCGGGGGCGGCAATGACATCCTGTTTGGACAGGGCGGCAAGGACACGCTCATTGGCGGCGTGGGCAACGACTTGTTCCTCGGCATAAGCGGGAATACCCGCTTCGAGGGCGGCGATGGCCTCGACACTGTGAGCTACATCCACGGCACCGTGGACATCAGCACCGGCATCACCGTCGATCTCGAGGATCCCTCGCGCAACACTGGCATCGCCGCGGGCGACAGCTATGACGGCATCGAGAACCTGCTGGGGTCCATCCTCAACGATAGTCTCGCGGGCGACGAAGGAAGCAACATCATCATGGGCGGCCTTGGGGACGACCGCCTGATCGGCGGCGCTGGTGCCGATGTCCTCAACGGCAATTTATTCTTCAACGGCGATATCACCAACTGGTATGAAGGCGTGGCCATCGACGCCGGTGACGGCGTCGATGTGGCGAGCTACGAGACCGCGACGAGCGGCGTCGTCGCCAGCCTCCGCAATCCCGCAGCCAATACCGGCGACGCGGCGGGCGACACTTACATCCTCATCGAGGGGCTCGCCGGTTCCGCCTTCGACGACACCCTTGAAGGCGACGACGGCGCGAATTCGTTGGAAGGCGGTGCCGGCGACGACACGCTGATCGGCCACGACGCGTGGTTCAACGACGAGCTCGACGGCGGTGAAGGGAACGATACGGCCGTCCTGGACAGACGCCGCGCGGATTATACGATCACGTTCGATGCCGCGGAACAGGCATTCGTTCTCACCTCGTCATCCGGCCTTGCGACCCGCGTGAAGAATGTCGAGACGCTGCAGTTCGCAGACAGCACGGTGGCGTCGCCCATTGCCGGGGACGACAACGATAACAATCTGAATGGAACGGCGGGGTCGGATGACCTCAGTGGCGGCGGCGGCAACGACACGCTGTTCGCGCTCGGCGGCGACGATCGGCTCGACGGGGCCACCGGCGATGACACGCTGGACGGCGGGGACGGGAACGACTCGCTGTTCGGCGGGGACGGCAACGACACGCTCCTGGGTGGAGCGGGCGTCAATACGCTCACCGGCGGCGCTGGCCGCGACGCGGCTTCTTATGCGCAGGCCACCGCCGCCGTACGCGTCGACCTCGGAGTGAGCGGTCCGCAAGCCACCGGTGGTGGCGGCACGGATACGCTCGTCGGCATCGAGGACGTCGTTGGCTCGGCCTTCGACGATACGCTCACCGGAAATAGCGGCGCAAACCGGCTGTTCGGCGGCGGCGGCAACGATGTGCTCATCGGTTCCAGCGGCGATATTCTCGACGGCGGGGCGGGGAATGATACCGCGTCCTACGCCACGACGGGTTCCGTCACGGTGGATCTTGCCGTCAGCGGTCCGCAGTCCGGCGGCACGCTGATCAGCATAGAGAACATCATCGGTGCCGCGGGTTTCGATACCCTCAAAGGCGACAGCGGGGCCAATCGACTCGTTGGCGGCGACGGTCATGACACATTGATGGGCCGCGGCGGTGACGACATCCTCGACGGCGGCAACGGCTCCGACACGGCGTCCTTTGCGGACGCGTCGGCGGGCGTCACCGTCGACCTTGCGGTTGCCGGCCCGCAGAACACGGGCGAAGGGGCCGACACTCTCATCGGCATCGAGAACCTCACCGGCTCTGCTTTTGCGGACACGCTGCGCGGCACGAGCGGGGACAACTACCTGATCAGCGGGGGCGGTGACGATACGCTTGTCGGCCTCGGCGGGAATGATCGCTTCGACGGCGGCGAGGGCAGCGATACGGTGTCCTATGCGGGCGTAGCAACAGGAGTGTTCGTCGATCTCAACTTCACCAGCCAGTACACGGGCGCCGGCTCAGAACAGCTCGTCGGCATCGAGAATCTCACCGGCTCGGCATTTGCCGACAGGCTCACCGGCAATGCCGGAGCGAATGCACTCAGCGGCGGCGCCGGCAACGACAGCTTGATTGGTGGCCTCGGCCGCGACGTGCTGACCGGTGGCAGCGGCAACGACCTGTTCGACTTCAACGCGGTCGCCGAGAGCGCAGTCGGCGCCGGCAACCGCGATGTCATCACCGACTTCCAGCCGGGATTGGACGACATCGATCTTGCGGGTATCGACGCCAGCACCGACCGCTCCGGCGACCAGGGGTTCAGGTTCATCGGCACGAAAGCATTCAGCGGCAAGGCCGGCGAGCTTCACTACCAGACCTTCGACCAGGACGGCACCGCCAACGACATCACGGTCGTCAGCGGTGACGTCAACGGCGACCGCATTGCGGATTTCGAGATAGAGATCGTCGGCATCGTGCAGCTGTCGTCGGGCAACTTCCTGTTGTGAGCTGCCTGCCGCGCCGGCCCGGAATCGAACCAAGCCACGATGTCATCGATTGAAGCCATGACGGAACTGTTCCTGGAAGTTCGCAGCTAGCCTCAATCCCGGCGGAACACCACGCTCGCCAGCCAGCCCACGAACAGCGCCAGGCCGGCGGTTGCGAGCCCGTAGGCGAGGCCGTGGTAGCGCGCCGCGTTGGCGACGACCTGCTCGAAGCCGACCTTGTAGAGCTCGAACGCCGTGCGCTCGCGCCCGACCAGCGCGCCGTCGGCCAGGAGCTTCACGTCCACCTCGTAGGAGCCGATCGGCGCATCGGCCGGCAGCGGGATCGCGGCGCGAAACAGCGTCGGCGTCAGGAATGTGACCCCGTTGGTGCGTTCCAGGTACAGGCCTTGCTCCGTGCGCAGCCGCACGAACGCCATGCGAAACGGATCGTCGCGCACCACGTCGGCCACGTCGCCGCTGATGTCCTGCGGCAGCAGCACGTTGGTGAGGCCGATCTGCAGGCGCCGCTGCCGATCCGGCCCGGCGATCATGTCCACCGGCCGGTTGGTCAGCACGGCGAGATAGCTCGGCGCGTCGACGAAGGTGCGCGACTCGGCGTTGACCCAGATGCCGAGCACGCGATCCTTGCGCCAGGTGACCACGGTCTGGCGCGGGCCGATCACGCTCACCACCAGGTCGTAGCCGCCGCGCCGCGGCACGGTCGCGGCGTCGCGATCGACCGTGCCGAACAGGACCAGTTCGGCGCCGGTGAAGTTGGAGGCGATCGAGACGCGATAGTTGGAGAGCGAGGTGACGAGGCGCTCGGCGCGCGCCGGCGCGCTGGCTGCCGCCAGCGCAGCGGCGGCGAGCGCCAGCACGGCGGCGAGGACGGAGCGCGCGCGCGTCATATCGTGCCCTCGGCCGGCCGCACGGTGAACAGTTCGTCCGGCGGCACCACCAGGCCGAACGCGAAGCGCAGGCCCACCGCCAGCACCAGCAGGCCGAGCAGGAGTCTGAGCTGCTCGCTGCGGATCTTCTGCCCGGCGCGGGCGCCGAACTGGGCGCCCATCACGCCGCCGACCATCAGGATCAGGGACAGGACCACGTCGACCAGGTGGTTGGTGGCGGCGTGCATCACGGTGGCGAAGGCCATGGTCACCAGCGTCAGCACCATCGAGGTGCCGATGACGATGCTGGTCGGCACGCGGAGGATGTAGATCAGCATCGGCACCAGCAGGAATCCGCCGCCGATGCCCATGACGGCGCCGATGAAGCCGATGATGACGCCGATGCCCCACACGGGAATCGCCGAGACGTAGATCTTCGATTGCTTGAACCGGAGCTTGAATGGCAGGCCGTGGATCCACATGTGGCTGCCGCCGCGCCGGATCTCCGTCGGCTTGCCCTGGCGCGCGCGGATGATGGCCTGCAGGCTTTCCCCCACCATGAGCGAGCCGACGGTGCCGAGCAGGATCAGGTAGGAGAGGCCGATGGTGAGGTCAAGCTGGCCGATCGAGCGCAGCAGCGAGAACAGCCACACGCCGGCCGTGGTGCCGATTATGCCGCCCACCAGCAGCATCAGCGCCAGCGCCGGATCGAGCGCCCGCCGTCGCCAGTACGTGATCGCGCCGGTGAACGAGGAGGCTGCGATGTGGGTGGTGACGCTGGCCACCGCCACCGCCGGCGAGATGCCGATGAAGATCAGCAGCGGCGTCATCAGGAAGCCGCCGCCGATGCCGAACATGCCCGAGATGAACCCGACCGCCAGCCCCATCACGAAGATGAGGAACACGTTGACCGGGAGGTCGGCGATCGGAAGGTAGATTTGCACGGGCGCGTCTTCCGCCGGGTGGTGCGGACCGGCTGTTCTTGGCAGATGCCGCCATCGAGTGGTATCGCAGCGATTCTGCAAGCACCAGACAGCCTTTATGCCACTAACACCATCAGCTGTGTGGCGAGTTCAAGGAACTTGGTTGACGTACGCGCGGCGGTTACGGTCGTTTCAGGATCGAACTGCGGCGCGTCGGCGCATCAGATCCGCTTGGGCGCCGCGGCCTTGGGCTTGGCCGGCGGGGGCGCCGGCGCCGGCGCTGCGGCCGCGGACGCCGGCTGATCCCAGCCGCCGGCCGGCACCTTAACGGTCGTCGCCTCCTCCGGCTGCGGCTCAACCGTAAATGTCTGCGCCGCGAGCTTTGCCGCCACGAGCGATTGTGGATCGAGGCGCTGGGCGAGGTCGTCGCGCTTGCGGCCGGCATCCTGGTCGCCCTGCTGGGCCGCCAGGGCGAACCACTTGTACGACTCGGCGAGGTTCTGCTCGGTGCCGATGCCGCGCGCGTTGAGGATGCCCAGGTTGTACTGGCTGTCGGCAATGCCGTGCGACGCGGCCTTGCGGAACCACTGGTAGGCGGTCTTGTATTCCGGCTTGCCGTCGATGCCTTCGGCGTAGAGAACCGCCAGGTTATGCATGGCGCGCGCGTTGCCCCTCTCGGCCGCCGCGAGATAGAGCCGGCGCGCCGCGTCGAGGTCCTTCTTCACGCCATGACCCTTCTCGTAGAGGCTGCCCAGCCGGTATTGCGCCGGCGCCAGTCCCCTGTTGGCGGCGCGCTCGAACCACTGCGCGGCTTCGATGAAGTTCTGCGCAATACCACGCCCCTCGGAATAGCGCAGCGCGATCTCGTATTCGGCGGCTGCATTGCCGGCCAGGGCGGCGGCGCGCAGGCCGGGGCCGCCGATGGCGGCCGGCAGGCTGTCGGCGGGCGGCGCCGCCGCCGGCGGGTCGCCCTGCTTCGGGAGCGAGCCGGTGATGTCGCCGGCATTGGCCACTGTGGCATTTCCCGCCGCGGCATTTCCCGCCGCGGCATTGGCCGCCGCGGCATTGTTCGCCGCTGGCGCGGCGTCCTGGCGTGGCGCCGGCGCCGGCCCGAACAGGTTCGACACCGAGGTGGGCGCCAGCAGCTGGCTGTTGGGAACCGGCGCGCCCGCCGGCTTGGCCGCCGCGTCGATGGGGGGGATGGGGAGCTTGCGCGCCGGCGTGGCGTCCGCGTGCGCCGGCGTTTCGACCGTTGGGCTCCCCGACGAGCCGAGCATGGTCAAGGTGACGTGGGTGGCGCCGATCACCAGGATGGCTGCGGCCACGCTGAGCAGCAGCGGGCGCTTGAACTTGCCGCCGCCATCGTCGGCCTCGTCGGCCACCGGCGCCGCCGGCTTGTCATCGGCGCGCTTCGGCTGGCCGGCCTCGGCGGCGGCGGCCTGCGCGGCGCGCCGCGCCGCGGCGATGAAGTTGGCCTTCTCGTTGGTCTCCGGCGCGCCCAGTACGCCCGGCGCGCCCGCCCCGTTTGTGGACTTCAGCGGCGCCAGCACGGCTTGCGAGGCGGCAATGCGCTCGGCCGCCGTCGCCGGCCGTCCGCGCGGCACGATCGAGCCGGGCTCGAGGGGATGATTGGCCGGAAGCGTCGGATCGATGGCCGGACGCACCGGGGGGCTTGGTGGGGGCGCCAGCACGGGGCCTTCGGCCGCAGGCGGCCGCGGCGCAGCCGCGGGCGGCGCAGTTGCCTGCGGTGCAGGGGCCAGCGGCGCTGCAGGGAGCGGGGCAGCCGCCAGCGGCGCGGTCATCGGCGTGCGCGGCGACACCGGGACGGCGACCGGGATTGGCGCGTGCGGGCGGGCGCGCTCGGCGCGCTGCTCGGTCTCGATCGTGGTCAGGCGATCGGCCAGGCGGTCGATGGTGTCCTGCACCGCGCCCAGCATCTCCTGGGTGCGGCGGTCGGCCTCCGCCTGGGTCAGGCGCAGGTCGGCGAGATCGCGCTTGAACGCCGACGCCTCGCCGATATTGGCGCGGATGTCCTCGATCTGATGGAACAGGTCGGTGAGGCCGCGCTCGATCACCTCGACATGGCCGAACCGCGCCTCGGACGTATCGATCTTCTCGCCCAACTGCGCGATCTGCGCCTCGATATGGTGCAGCGCCGCCCGGTTGCTCTCGCCGAGATCGAGCCGCTGCAGCTGCATGGACAGCGCGCCGATCATGGCTTCCACCCGGCTCGGCACTTCCGCCTCGGCCGCGCGGGCGTTGATCAGCTCGTTGAGCTTGTCGATGCGCCGCTCGATCGACGCGAAGGCATGGCGATGTTCCGGCTCGTTGACGCGCGCGTTGATCACGTCGTTGAGCGAGTCGATGCGCCGCTCGAGCGAGGCGAGCGCATCCCGGCTGTCCGGCTCGGCAAAGCGGTCCATGCGCTCGGCCAGCGTGCGCACCTCGTCGGCCAGTGTCGCCAGCGCGTCGCCCGACGCCACGCGCTCGGTGATGTGGCGCAGCTCGGCAATGGCCGCTTCGAGATGATGCAGCGCCGCGGTGTCCGGCCCGTTGGCGGCGAGGACGTCGATCTTGCGCGACAGCGCCTCGACGGCGGCCTCGAAGCCGCCGATGTTTTCCGCCGGGGTGAGCCCGGTGAGCGACTCGTGGATCTGGCCGAGGCGCTGCTCGATGCCGGCAAACGCCGCCATGTCGGCGGCTTGGCGGTCGCGCACGGCGCGGTTGGCGAGCGACTCGACCTGCGATTCAAGTTCATCGAGGGCGCAACGCGGCATGGCCTTCGCCAGCGCATCGCCGATGCGGCCGAGGTCGCTGCGCAGCGCCGCCACGGCATCCTCGAATCCGCACGGGCGGTGCATCGTCTCGAGCTGACGGGTGAGCGCGCGCAGATGCTGGTCCAGGTCCGTCATGCGCGGTCCGGAAGGCGGCGCCTCGGAGGCCTTCGCGGCGTCGTCGACACGGCGGGCAGCGCGTCCGGTGTCGAGCGCCCGCTGCCGCGACCGGATCTCGTTGACGGCGGCCGCCGTCGGATCCGGGCGTTCGGGGAGCGGCGGCCGGCGCGTTTCGCTGTTGACGATCAGGTGATCGAGACGGTCGTTGAGCTTGCGGATGGCGTCGGCCATGCGTTGCGGGGTTTCGTCGCCGCGCCGCGTGAACTCGCGGGTGAGATTGGAGAGCCGGTTCTCCAGGGCGCGCAGGTCGGGGGCGTTGTCGCGCATGGGCCGGGGGCGCTCGCGCGAGGGGGGCGCCGCCATGGTGCCGACGCGCGCCGTCAATGCGTCGAGCTGCTGGCGGATGGCGGAAAAATTCTCGGCTTCCTGGTCGGTCAGGTGGCCGTCCTGGCCCCCGTCGGCGGAATCGATGATCACCGAGTTGAGCCACTCGCCGACCGAAAGGCCAGCCCGCCGGGCGGCTTCGCGCGCGGTCTCGCGCGCGTCGATCCCGACCCCCTTCACGTTCCAGGCAGCGGCAGTTTTCATGCTCGTTCCGGATTCTCGCGCCGGGAGGGGCTAAAAACCCGCGTCGCGGAAAGTGCTTGTTAAAGCCAGGTAAAGGCAGCCCTCAGGCCCTCGGATCCCCGCACCGACTTTTCCGCTTTACGGTAAATAACTCGTTAAATCCGCGGGTCTGCGGCCGCTTTTCGCCTCCCCGGCCGGGCGCGGCGCCGGGGGGCCGCCGTCGCGTTACGAGGTGTTCCGGATGCGGACAATCCCGGATTACGCCGGCAGCTGACGTACCGTAACTTTCCCGGGGAGGCGGGATTTGGCGGCCAGGAACAAAGAGCGGCAAAAGATGACCCATTCGACCAATGAAAATGCGCTTTCCAACGTGGTCTGGATCGAGGAGGGGGCCCGCAAGGCGCCGCAGCTCCCGGACCAGGACGAGTTCACCATCGGCGAGATGGCGCGTGAATTCGGCGTGACTCTCAGGGCGCTCCGGTTCTACGAGAGCAAGGGCTTCATTTCCCCCCGTCGCGAGAAGAACCTGCGGCTTTATGGCCCGAAGGAACGCGCCCGGCTGACCGCGATCCTCGGCGGCAAGAAGCTCGGGTTCACGCTGGCGGAAATCCGCACCATGCTGGCCGGCATGGACGGCGACAGCAACGGCCTCCAGGTCACCAAGGAGAAGTGCCTCGAGCAGATTCACACGCTGGAGAAGCAGCAGCAGAATCTCAAGGAAGCCCTGGCCGAGCTGCGGCGCATCCACGCCGGGCTTTCCGGCGACGTCGTCCGCGCCTGGAACGAGGCCGGCGCGCCTCAGGCGGGCGGCCTCTGAGGCGAGCTTAACCTGCTGAAAAACATAAGAAACGTGCCCTTCTGGCGCCGCCGGCGGTTCCTGCGGCGTCTTTTTTTGGTTTGCTGCTTTACGTTTACGTAAACTGGTGATACTATGCCTTCCTGAGCCAACGAGGTCGATCCCATGGCTGACAGCAATGGCGGAGCCGGACGTGCGGCTGTCGCCTATTCGGGTACCGGCGACCGCGACGTCTTCACCATTGGCGAACTCGCCAGAGAATGCGGCATCACGGCGCGCACGCTGCGGTTCTATGAGGAAAAGGGCCTGCTGTCCCCGCGCCGGGACGGTCTCGAGCGGCTTTACAGCCGCCGCGACCGCGCCCGGTTGAAATACGTCCTGATGGGGCGGAATGTCGGCTTCTCGCTCGACGAGGTGCGCGAGATGCTTGACCTCTATGATGTCGGGGACGGGCAGGAGACGCAGCTGCGGGTGGCGCTCACCAAGTTCGGCGAGCGCATTGCCCGGCTGGAACACCAGAAGACTGAGATCGAGCGGGTGATCGGCGAGCTTCGCCGTGCCAGCGAGACGGTGGAAAGCATGCTTGGCGGTGGCGCCAAGCCGCGCGTCCGCATGAAAGCCGCGCGCAGCGACGCGGAGCGCGAGGACAATCGGAGGAGCTGATGCCGACCTACCATGCCCCCGTGGACGAGGTTCTGTTCCTGTTGAATGACGTCTTCCGCGTCGAGCGCTACAACAACCTGCCGGGCTTCGCCGACGCGACGTCGGACACCGTGGAAGCGATCCTCAGCGAGGCGGGCAAGTACTGCACCGAGGTGCTGCTGCCGCTCAACCAGGTCGGCGACACGCAAGGCTGCCGTCGCCATGACGACGGCAGCGTCACCACACCGCCCGGGTTCAAGGACGCGTTCCGGCAGCTGGCCGAAGGCGGCTGGATCGGCATTTCGGCGCCAGCCGAATATGGCGGCCAGGGCCTTCCGGGATTCCTCACCACCGTCATCAACGAGTTCCTGGCGTCCGCCAACATGGCCTTTACGATGTATCCGGGCCTCACGCAGGGTGCGATCGCGGCCATCCTGGTGCACGGCTCGGCCGAGCAGAAGGCCACCTACGTGCCGCCCATGGTGGCCGGCGCCTGGACCGGCACCATGAACCTGACCGAGCCGCATTGCGGCACCGATCTCGGGCTGCTGCGCACCAAGGCGGTGCCGCAGCCCGACGGCAGCTACAAGATCACCGGCACGAAAATCTTCATCTCGGCCGGCGAGCACGATCTCGCCGAGAACATCGTGCATCTCGTGCTCGCCCGCATCGAGGGCGCGCCGCCCGGCACCAAGGGCGTGTCCTTGTTCATCGTGCCGAAAGTCCTGCCCGGTGCCAACGGCGCGTTGGGTGCGCGCAACGCCGTCACCTGCGGTTCGATTGAAGAGAAGATGGGCATCCACGGCAACTCGACCTGCGTGCTCAACTATGACGGCGCGACCGGCTGGCTGATCGGCGAGCCCAATCGCGGGCTGCACGCCATGTTCACCATGATGAACGAGGCGCGGCTGCACGTCGGCGTGCAGGGGCTGGCACTGTCGGAGGTCGCGTATCAGAACGCCGTGATCTACGCCAAGGACCGTCTGCAGGGGCGTTCGATCTCGGGAACGAAATTCCCCGACAAGGCGGCCGATCCGATCATCGTGCACCCCGACGTGCGCCGCAACCTGATGACCATGAAGGCCATCAACGAGGCCGGGCGCGCGCTCGTCGTGTGGACCGCGATCAAGAGCGACATCGTGCATCGCTCCGAGGACGGCAAGGAGAAGCAGGCGGCCGACGACCACATGGGCCTGCTCACGCCGGTGATCAAAGGCGTGCTCACCGATCAGGGCTTCGCGAACACCGTGATGGCGCAGCAGGTGTTCGGCGGTCACGGCTATATCCGCGAGCACGGCATGGAGCAGTTCGTGCGCGATGCCCGCATCGCCCAGATCTACGAGGGCGCCAACGGCATCCAGGCGCTCGATCTGGTCGGCCGCAAGCTCGGCAAGGACGGCGGCCGCGCCGTGATGGCGTTCTTCAACGAGGTGCAGGGCTTCATCAAGGAAAACGGCGGCGACGCCATGAAGCCCTACGTGACACCGCTGGGCGAGGCGCTCGGGCACCTGCAGCAGGCCACGATGTGGTTCATGCAGAACGCGCTGGCCAAGCCGGACAATGCCGGCGCCGGCGCCTACGACTACATGCACCTCTTCGGACTGGTCGTGCTCGGCTACATGTGGGCGCAGATGGTCAAGGCGGCGCAGGACAAGCTCGCCGCCGGCGGCGGCGCTGACGACCGCCTCAATGCCAAGCTCATCACCGGCCGCTTCTTCATGGAGCGGCTGCTGCCCGAGAGCGTGGCGCATCTCAAGCGCATCCAGTCGGGCGCCAATTCCATGATGGAGCTCAAGGCCGAGGCGTTTTAGGCTGTTGCTGCCTTGACCGGATGAAGCTGCACCGGTCGCGAGCTGGAGTAGAGCCGAATGGACGTCCTCAACGTGCCGCGTCCGGCCTGGATGAGCGAGGATCTGGTGCTCCTGGAGGAGCAGGCGCGCCGCTTCTTCGCCGCCGAGTTCGTGCCGCACCTCGAGCAGTGGCACGAGGCCGGCATCATGGACCGCGCCATGTGGGCGAAGGCCGGCGAGGCCGGGCTGCTGTGCGCCTCCATGCCGGAACAATATGGCGGCGCCGGCGGCACTTTTGCGCACGAGGCGGTGATCAACCGCGAGATCGCGCTCGCCGGCCTCGATTGTTTCGGGGCGCCGCTGCATTCCGGCATCGTCGCGCCCTACATCCTGCATTACGGCACCGAGGAGCAGAAGCAGCGCTGGCTGCCCGGCCTGGCGAGCGGAAAACTCGTCGGCGCCATCGCCATGACCGAGCCGGGCACCGGCTCCGACCTGCAGGGCGTGCGCACCAGCGCGCGGGCGTCCGGTAACGGTTACGTGCTCAACGGCTCGAAGACCTTCATCACCAACGGCCAGCATGCCAACCTGATCGTGGTGGTGGCCAAGACCGATCCCAAGCAGGGCGCCAAGGGCGTCTCGCTCATGGTGGTCGAGGCCGACGAGGCGCCGGGCTTCCGCCGCGGCCGCAAGCTCAAGAAGCTCGGCATGGACTGGGCCGATACCTCCGAGCTGTTCTTCGAGGACGTCAAGCTGCCGGCGGAAAGCCTGCTCGGCAGCCAGGAGGGCCAGGGCTTCGCCCAGCTCATGACCGAGCTGCCGCAGGAGCGGCTGATCGTCGCCACCAGCGCGGTCGCCATGATGGAGCGTGCGCTGGCGCTCACCATCGACTACGTCAAGGCGCGCAAGGCCTTCGGCAAGCCCGTCATCGAGTTCCAGAACACCCAGTTCGAGCTCGCCGAGTGCAAGACCGAGGCGACCATCGCAAAAGTGTTTCTCGATCACTGCATCGAGCGCCACATCGCCGGGCAGCTCGATACCACCACCGCCTCGATGGCGAAATACTGGCTGAGCGACCTGCAGAACAAAATCGTCGACCGCTGCCTGCAATTGTTCGGCGGCTATGGCTATATGGAGGAATACCCGATCTCGCGCATGTACCGTGACGCGCGCGTCCAGCGCATCTACGCCGGTACCAACGAGATCATGAAGCTGTTGATCGCCAGGAGTCTGTAATGGGTTGCTCGTCATGCGCGGGCCTCACCCGCGCATCCATCAAAAGCGTGACCTCACGCCATGAGATGGATTGTCCGCTCAAGCCCGGCAATGACGAAACAAATCTGTATCGGTCTCGGCGGATCGCCCGCCAGGCCGCACGCTGTTGCGGATAAAAATACAGGAGAAGTCCATGGCCGAAGCCTTCATTTACGATCACGTGCGCACCCCGCGCGGCCGCGGCAAGCAGGACGGCTCGCTGCACGAGGTCACGGCGCTCAATCTTGCCGCCCAGGCGCTCGGCGCCATCAAGAGCCGCAACGAACTCGATCCAGCCCAGGTCGACGACGTCGTGCTGGGCTGCGTCGATCCGGTGGGCGAAGCAGGCGGCAATATCGCACGCAGCGCCGCGATCGTGGCCGACTATGGCGACAGCGTTCCCGGGTTGCAGATCAATCGCTTCTGCGCCTCCGGCCTCGACGCCGTCAACTTCGCCTCCGCCCAGGTCATGGCCGGCCAGCAGGACATGGCGATCGGCGGCGGCGTGGAGTCGATGAGCCGCGTCGGCATCGGCGCCGCCGGCGGTGCCTGGCAGACCGATCCGGCGATCGCCATCAAATCGTATTTCATGCCGCAGGGCATCTCGGCCGATCTCATCGCCACGCGCTACGGATTCTCCCGCGCCGACGTCGACACCTACGCGGTCGAGAGCCAGAAGCGCGCCGCCAAGGCGTGGGAGGAGGGGCGCTTCAAGCACTCCGTCATGCCGGTGAAGGACGTCAACGGCCTCACCATCCTGGCCAAGGACGAGCACATGCGGCCGACCACGACCATGCAGTCGCTGGCGCAGCTCAACCCGTCCTTCGTGCAGATGGGCGAGCTCGGCGGGTTCAACGCCGTGGCCATCCAGGCCCACCCCGAGGTCGAGGCGGTCAACCACGTGCACCACGCCGGCAATTCTTCCGGCATCGTCGACGGTGCCGCCGCCGTGCTGGTCGGCAACAAGAAGGCCGGCCGCCGCGCCGGCCTCAAGGCGCGCGCCCGCATCAAGGCCTTCGCCAATATCGGCTCGGAGCCCGCCATGATGCTCACCGGGCCGATCGACGTGACCAGGAAGGTACTCAAGCGCGCCGGCATGACGCTCGACGACATCGACCTGATCGAGCTCAACGAGGCCTTCGCGGCGGTCGTGCTGCGCTACCTGCAGGCGTTCGACATCGATCCCGACAAGGTCAACGTCAATGGCGGCGCCATCGCCATGGGGCATCCGCTCGGCGCCACCGGCGCCATGATTCTTGGCACGCTGCTCGACGAGCTCGAGCGCCGGGACCTCAATACTGGCCTGGTGACGTTGTGCATCGGCGCCGGCATGGGCACCGCGACCATCATCGAGCGGGTGTGAGTGGGCGCCGCGACATGCCGAGGATCGACATTGCCAGCCTGAAGATCGACACCTTCACCGGGTATCCCGAGCCGTACCGGCAGGCGGTAGCGGGGCGCCTGCGCAAGCGGCTCGGCAACGCCGTGGGCCTGAGCCAGTTCGGCGTCAATCTCACGACGCTCAAGCCCGGGGCCTGGTCGTCGCAGCGCCATTGGCACGAATGCGAGGACGAGCTGGTCTACATGCTGGAAGGTGAAGTGGTGCTGTGCGAGGACGATGGCGAGACAGTACTCCGGCCCGGTGACGCCGCCGGCTGGAAGGCCAATTCGCCCACCGGCCACTGCCTGATCAATCGCAGCAACCGCGATGCCGTGTTCCTCGAGATCGGCACGCGCGCGCCGCGTGAGCGCGCCACCTACTCGGATATCGACATGCTGGCCGAGCGCGACGCGTCGGGGCAGCGCTATCTGCACAAATCGGGCGAGCCGTACTGAGGCTCCTGTGCGGCACAAGCCGGGCCGCGACGTTCAGGGAGAGAGCGATGACCTACAAGAATTTCACCGTGGACACCGACAGCGACGGCATCGCGCTCGTGACATGGGACATGCCCGGCCGGTCGATGAACGTGATCGACCAGGACGTGATCGCCGAGCTCGGCGCGATCGTGGAAAAGGTTGCCGGCGATGCCGCCGTCAAGGGAGCGGTCGTCACCTCCGGCAAGGACACGTTCTCGGGCGGCGCCGATCTCACCATGCTGGAGAGCCTCAACCAGACCTTTGCCGACCTCGCGCGCACGCAGGGCGAGGAGGCCGCCAATGCCAGGCTGTTCGAGGAGAGCCGGAGACTGTCGCAGGTGTACCGGCAGCTCGAAACCAGCGGCAAGCCGTGGGCGGCGGCGATCAACGGCACCGCCCTGGGCGGTGCCTTCGAGCTCTGTCTCGCTTGTCACCATCGCGTCGCGGCCCAGGATCCGAAGACCCGCGTCGGCCTGCCAGAGGTGAAGATCGGCCTGTTCCCGGGGGCCGGCGGCACTCAGCGCGTCGCCCGCATGATGCAGCCGGGCGATGCCATGCAGATGCTGATGAAGGGCGACCAGCTGCGCGTCGACCGCGCCAAGGGCATGAAGCTGATCGACGCCGTGGTGCCGCCCGAGGACCTGATCAAGACCGCCAAGGAGTGGGTCAAGGCCAACCCCAAGGCCAAGGCGCCGTGGGATGTTGACGGCTTTAGGCTGCCGGGCGGCCCGGTCTATTCCAAGGCCGGCATGATGGTGTTCCCGCCCGCCAACGCCATCTACCGCCGCGAGACCTACGACAACTACCCGGCCATCCGCGCCATCCTGCAATGCGTCTACGAGGGCCTGCAGCTTCCGATCGATCTGGCGCTGCGCGTCGAGTCACGCTGGTTCGCCAAAATTCTGCGCACGCCCGAAGCGGCCGCCATGATCCGCTCGCTGTTCGTCTCCATGCAGGAGCTCAACAAGGGCGCGCGCCGGCCCACCCATGTGCCACCGACGAAGTTCACCAAGGTCGGCGTGCTCGGCGCCGGCTTCATGGGCGCCGGCATCGCCTATGTGACGGCGCAGGCCGGCATCGACGTGGTCCTGGTCGACCGCGACCAGGAATCGGCCGACAAGGGCAAGGCCTATTCGCACAAGCTGATGACGGACCAGATCAACAAGGGCCGCGCCAAGACGGCGGAGCGTGACGCGCTGCTCGCCCGGATCACGGCGACCCCAGACTACAACGCGCTCGCCGGCTGCGATCTGGTGATCGAGGCCGTGTTCGAGAACCGCGACGTCAAGGCAGAGGCCATCCGCAAGACCGAGGCGGTGCTCGGCGACAAGGTGTTCGGCTCCAACACCTCGACGCTGCCGATCACGTCGCTCGCCAAGGAGTCGCAGCGGCCGGCAAACTTCGTCGGCATCCACTTCTTCTCGCCGGTCGAGCGGATGATGCTGGTGGAGATCATCATGGGCGAGAAGACCGGCGATGCCGCGCTGGCCACGGCGCTCGACTACGTGCGCGCCATCCGCAAGACGCCGATCGTGGTCAACGACTCGCGCGGCTTCTACACCTCGCGCGTGGTCGGCACCTATATCCGTGAGGGCCACCTGATGCTCACCGAAGGCATCCCGGCCGCCATGATCGAGAATGTCGGCCGCATGGCCGGCATGCCGGTCGGCCCGCTGTCGCTCAACGACGAGGTGGCGGTCGATCTCGCCTGGAAGATCCTCAAAGCCACCGAGGCCGATCTCGGGCCCGACGCGGTCGATGCGCGGCAGAAGGCGCTGCTGCAGGAGATGGTCGAGAAGCGTGACCGGCTCGGCCGCAAGAACGGCAAGGGCTTCTACGATTATCCGCAGAACGGCCCCAAGCGGCTGTGGCCCGGCCTCGAGGAACTGCAGCCGACGCGGCTCAGCGTCGATGATATCGACAACAATCCCGGCTTGGTGGATGACCTCAAGCGGCGCTTCCTGGTGATCCAGGCGCTGGAGACCGCGCGCATCTTCGAGGAAGGCGTGCTCACCGACGTGCGCGAGGGCGACGTCGGCTCCATCCTGGGCTTCGGCTTTGCGCCCTTCACGGGCGGCACGCTGAGCTATATCGACATGATGGGCACCAAGCGTTTCGTCGACCTGTGCAAGGCGCTGGAGAAGAAGCACGGGCCGCGCTTCAAGCCGTCGAAGCTTCTGCTCGAGATGGCGGCCAAGAACGAGACGTTCTACCGCCGCTTCGCGCCGGCGCGGCGCCAGGAGGCGGCCTGACATAACTTAAGTTGGAGTGCCATGCGGTTTAGCCTGGCGCTGTGCGGATTGTCGGTGGTGTGTGGCGTGGCGGCGGCAGAGCCGGCGGCGCAGCCCGCCGCGACGCCACCGGCCGCAGCACCCGCCGCGACGCCACCGGCCGCAGCACCCGCCGCAACCGAGTCGGTGCACGAGGCGCTGTGCCGCATGATCGAGACGGCCTCGCGCCAGCACGGCGTCGCGGCGGATTTTCTCGTCAACCTGATCTGGCGCGAGAGCAGCTTTCGTGACCGCGCCGTGAGCCCGGCGGGCGCGCAGGGCATCGCCCAGTTCATGCCCGGCACGGCAGCGAGGCGCGGCCTCAACGATCCGTTCGATCCCGAAAAGGCTATTCCCGAGGCGGCGCGGCTGATCGCCGATCTCGCCGCGCGCTTCGGTAATCTCGGCCTGGCGGCGGCGGCCTATAACGCCGGCCCCGGGCGAGTGGAAAAATGGCTGGCCAAGGAGGCCAGCCTGCCGGCCGAGACGCGGACCTTCGTGATGCGCGTCACCGGCCGCTCGGCCGACGACTGGGCCGCGCAGGGCGCCAGCGGGGCGAACGCGCCGCTGAGCGCGCCGGCGCGCTCGTGCACCACGATCGTCGCCGCGCTGCGCCGGGCGCCCCTGCCAACCCGTGAGCCGGAACCCGACGTCGAAGCGCCGTTTGCGCCGTGGGGCGTTCAGCTCGCCGGCAATTTTTCCAAGGACCGCGCGCTCGCCGCCTTCAACCAGCAGCGCGCGCGCTATGCCGGCGTCATCGGCGATGTTCGACCTATGGTGATCGGGACCCGCCTGCGCAGTCGCGGCACCAGCACGTTCTACCGTGTACGCGTGCCGGCCGCGTCGCGCGGGGCCGCCGATGCGCTGTGCAACCGCATCCGCGCCACCGGCGGCGCCTGCGTGGTGCTGCGCAGCTGATGCGGTCCGCCGCCGCACGTCACGGCGCTCGCGATTTCTTGCGCAGCCATCTCGCGCTTTCTCGGTTATCATGCGCGGCGATCACCCGCCGGGACGGAAGGCTCAATCATCATGACGCGGCGCAGGACCATTCTCGCCTTGCTGTCGGTCGGCGTGGTGCTCGGCGGCGGCGGGCTGCCGGCCGCTGCCGCGCCAGCGCCCAAGCATGGCGCCGTGATGCGGACCCTGGACCCCAACAGCGACGGCGCGATCGATCTCGCCGAAGCCAGGAAGGTGGCGGCCGCCCTGTTCGACCGCATCGATCACAACAAGGACGGGCTGCTCAACAAGCGCGAGCTCGGCGGACGCGTCACTCCGCAGGAGTTTGCTGTCGCGGATCGCAACCGCGACGGAAAGCTGTCCAAGGAGGAATATCTCAGCGTGGTCGAAAGCCGGTTCAAGGCCGCGGATGCCCACAACACCGGCAAGGTCAGCGAGCGGGAATTGTTCTCGCGCGCCGGCCGGCCGCTGGCCCGCCTGCTGCTGCCATAGCGGCCGCGGTGAATAACTCGCATTTTCTTTGACAACGTTCCCGCTTCGTTCCAATCAACATGTGTCCCGCCTCGATCTGAGGCGTCTTCCGGAGACATCCAGAGGGCGGAGGCGGGAGCGGCTCCCGCGGGCGGTCTCGTAACCCGCGCTCGGGCGACGGCCGGAGCGGAGCGCAATGCGGGAGCGGCTATCCACGCATTGAGCGATAGGAAGGGCCACCCCGGATTTCGCTTCGCTTCATCCGGGCTACAGAAGCGACCGGCCACAGGAGCGAATTTCAATGGCCGCCTTCCGCCTCCGCTTCGGCCGCGCAGGTGCGGATGCGCTCGTTGTAGATCGGCAGCGTCAGCCCGCACACCTCGAACCGCGGCAGGTAGCCCATCAGGAAGGCGTTCACGCCGAGGCGATACAGCGTGGCGACGTCGCCGGCGAGCAGCGCCGCGCGCTCCTCGTCGGTGAGGTCATAGCGGGTGATGGCGCCAGCCGGGTCCGCCTTCATGGCGGCACGGAAGGCATGGTCGCGCAGGATTTCGCGACACAGATGGTTCACCGCATAGACCGACATGGCGATCAGCTCCAGCTCCAGGCCGCGTAGGCGTGGCCCTGCTCCAGTTGCGGCGTGATGAATTTTGGTCGTCGCCCGTCGACGCTCGCCAGCATGGCGATCCAGTTGAGGATCTCGCCGCCGACGTTCCCGGCCTCGTGCAGCTGCTGCGGCGTCGCTTCGGCGATCAGCGTGTCGTACTGGCCCTCCCCGATGAGCGCGCAGGCGCGCTGCGCCCATGCCGGGTCGGGGACGCCGTCCGACCTGCCCGGCGCGATGCGCGGGCCGAACACCTCGAGCGAAAAGCTGCCGCTGCCCATGACGGCGACACGCAGTTTTTCCGGAAAGCTTTCGATCGCCCGCCGCACGACCGCGCCGAGATCCCGGCAGCGCCGCGCCGACGGCAGCGGCGCCACGTGCCCGCTCACGAAGATCGGGATCACCGGAATCTGCATGCTCGGCGTCATGAAATGCAGCGGCACGACCACCGAGTGATCGACGGAAAATTCCTGCGCCAGCGCGAGATCGAAGCCGGCCTCGACGCCGGCGCGGCGGATGTGGCTCGCCATGTCGGGGCGCGACTTTATGGTGTAGACCGGCACCGCGCGCGGCTCGTCGTTCGGACCCTTGAAGGCGTCGGTGACGCCGACCGCGAAGATCGGCAGGTTGTCGAGGAAGAAGGTGTTGAGGTGATCGGTGTCGAACATCACCAGCAGGTCGGGGCGCATGGTCTCGAGCTCGCGCGTCAGCGAAGCGAAGAACCGCGCCGTGTCGCAATCCGGCTCGCGCTCGACCAGCGCCGGATAGATCGGCGTGTGCGGCACGCCGAACGCCCCCACGATCTCCGCCACTCTGTTCTCCTCCTGCCGATACGGTCCCGCCGGTGCCCGTGCCATCGCAAGAAATCGCCCCGGTGGCAACTGCGTCTCCTGTCAGCGAGGTTTTTGCCGTTCGCCCGGTCATCGAGAGGCCAGGAATTCGTCCGCATCTGACGCCCCACGCATTGCCCTTCCGCGCAGGCCGTGTGTAAGGTCCGCGGCCCTTCGGCCCGGAATTCCCCATGGCTCGCGACCAGCTCGACATGACGCCGATCGAAACGCGCGACGAGCTCGTCGCGTGGCTGGAGAAAGGCGTCAAGCCGAAGGCTGAGTTCCGGATCGGCACCGAGCACGAGAAAATCCCCTTCGCGCTCGCCGGCCACCATCCGGTGCCGTACGACGGCAAGCGCGGCATCCGGGCGCTGCTCGGAGGCATGCGAATGCTGCTCGGCTGGGAGCCGATCATGGAGGGCGACGACATCATCGGCCTCACCTCGGTCACCGGCGGCGCCGCGATCACGCTGGAGCCGGGCGGGCAGTTCGAGCTGTCGGGCGCGCCGGTCGAGACCATCCACGAAACGTCGAGCGAGATTCATGCGCATCTGGCGCAGGTGGGCGAGATCGCCCGTCCGCTCGGCCTGGGCTTTCTGGCGCTGGGCATGAGCCCGAAATGGTCGCGCGCCGAGACGCCGATGATGCCCAAAGGCCGCTACCGCATCATGACGGCCTACATGCCGAAGGTCGGAAAGCTCGGTCTCGACATGATGTATCGCACTTGCACGGTGCAGACGAACCTCGACTTCTGTTCGGAAGCCGACATGGTCAGGAAGCTGCGCGTCGGCCTGGCGCTGCAGCCGGTCGCCACCGCGCTGTTCGCCAACTCGCCGTTCACCGAAGGCAAGCTCAACGGCTATCTGTCGTTCCGCGCGGAGATCTGGCGCGACACCGATGCGGATCGCACCGGCATGCTGCCCTGGGCATTCGAGCCCGGCATGGGGTTCGAGCGCTGGGTCGATTACGCGCTCGACGTGCCGATGTACTTCGTCAAGCGCGGCGACCGCTATATCGACGTGGCCGGGCAGTCGTTCCGCGACCTGATGGCGGGCCGGCTGGCGGCGCTGCCCGGCGAGCGGGCGACGCTGTCGGACTGGTCCAACCATCTGACCACGATCTTTCCCGAGGTGCGGCTCAAGCGTTATCTCGAGATGCGCGGGGCCGACGCCGGCCCACGGCGGCGGCTGGCGTCGCTGCCGGCGTTCTGGGTGGGCCTGCTGTACGACGACGCGGCGCTCGCCGCCGCCTGGGACCTGGTGAAGGACTGGACGGCGGAAGAACGCCAGAAACTGCGCGACGGCGTGCCGAAGCTCGCGCTGGCGGCCGCGATCCGCGGCCGCAGCGCGCGCGATCTCGCCAGGGAGTGCCTGGCCATTGCGCGCGAAGGCCTGGCTCGCCGCGCCCGACTTGACATCGGCGGCCGCGACGAGACCCGCCACCTCGAAACGCTCGACGACATCGTGGCGCGCGGCATCACGCCGGCCGAGGAGCTGATCGAAAAGTTCAAGGGGCCGTGGGGCGGATCGGTCGAGCCGGTGTTCTCCGAGCAGGCCTATTGAGGCGCGGCAGCGCACGGGCGGCGACATGGCCATGGCAACGCCGGCAACGGCGGCACTGCAGAAGGCGGGCGTCGCGTTCAAGCTCCACGCCTACGACTACGATCCGGACGCGGAGCAGATCGGGCTGCAGGCCGCCGAGGCGCTCGGCGTCGCGCCGGAACGCCTGCTCAAGACGCTGATGGCCCGCGCCGGCAACGACATCGTCTGCGTCCTGGTGCCGTCCGATCGCAAGCTGAGCCTGAAAAAGCTGGCCGCCGCTGCGGGCAGCAAGGAGGCCGCCATGCTGGCGCCGGCCGCAGCCGAGCGCGCCACCGGCTACCACGTCGGCGGCATTTCCCCGTTCGGCCCGAAGAAACGCCTGCGCGTGTTCGTCGACCGCGCGGCGCTGGGCCACGCGACCGTCATCGTGAACGGCGGGCGGCGCGGCCTGCAGATCGAGCTCGATCCCGCCGACCTCGTCAGGCTGCTCGACGCCACGGACGCGGACTTGGCGTGACCTATTCGGCCGCTTCGCGCGCCTCGGACAGATTGTCTAGCGACGAGATGATGTGCTCGGCCAGCGCCTCGGCCAGCGGCGACCGCTCGTGCGGGCTGCGCACCAGCCCGACCCGGCACGACGGCAGCTCGGGAAAGCCGTCGCCGGCGCTGAGCACCCGCATGCCGGTGCGCAGGCCCGACTCGGGAAACACCGAAACCGCCAGTCCGGAAAGCACCGCGGCCGCGACCGCGCCGGCATTGGCGCTGGTGTAGAGCACGCGATAGGGGCGGCCGATCGACTCGAGACATTCGATGGCCGCGCGGCGCCAGCCGCAGGTCGGCCGGCCAAGCGCCAGCGGCAGCGGCTCTTCGACGTGCGTGGGATGGCGGCTGGACGTCACCCACAGCAGGCGCTCGCGGCGAAAACTCTCCGATGCTTTGGCGCCGCCGCAATCGGTGACGATGGCAAGGTCGAGATCGTTGGTGTCGATGCGGTGAACCAGCTCGACGGTGGGCTCGCAGGTTACCGTCAGCTCGACGCTCGGATAGGCGCGCGAGAACCGCGCCATGATCTCCGGCAGATAGCGGTCGGCATAGTCGTCGGGAACGCCGAGGCGGACCCGTCCGGTCAGCTCGGCGTCGGAGAAGGCGGCCAGCGCCTCGACATTGAGCTTCACGATGCGGCGCGCATAGTCGAGCAGCCGTTCGCCGTCCTCGCTGAGCTTGGAGGAGCGGCCGTCGCGCGCGAACATCGGCCGGCCGAGCCGCTCCTCCAGCCGCTTCATCTGCATCGACACCGCCGACTGGGTCTTGTGCACGACCTCGGCGGCGCGGGTGAAGCTGCCAGTCTCCGCAATGGCGATGAAGGTGCGCAACTGGTCGATATCGATGAGGGCCGTCATGAAAATGCCTCGCCTGGGAGGCTGAAATGTATCACCCGTTTTCATTGGATGCATCATAAACATTCGTTTCACTAATCAATTCTGAGGGCCCATATTCTCGCCATCGAACAAATCGGGTGGGTATTTCGGGTGGTTGCCCGCGGCGTCGGGCGCCAGAAATGCCCCATTGCCGGACCGATCCTGGAGGATTTTGTCGTGAGCACGCTGACAACCATATCGAGGCCCGCCGTGCCGCCCGGACGGGTGATGTTGGCCCTGCTGGGGGCCCTGCGGCGCCGTCTCGAGCAACTGGGCCGGACCTGGCGCCATCGCCGCGATGCCGCGGTCCTGGCCCGTCTCGACGACCGCATGCTCGCCGACATGGGCCTGACGCATGGCGATGTCCGCGACGCATTCGCCGGGCCGCTGTGGCACGACCCGACCAATCTGCTGCGCGCCCGTGCGCTGGAGCGACGCCTGAGCCGCCACCGCGCCGCGCTCGGCCTGCAGGATGCGCCGCCGCTGGTGCCGCAGGACGATGACCGGCATCTGGTCACCATCCGGCCGGTACGTTTCACGGCATAACGCCAAAGCCCAGCCATCGGCCGCTCTCCCATCGGCCGATTTCCATCCGGGCTCGTTCCCCTCTGGGTCCCGGATGTCGCGCCCGCTGGCCGCCCCGGCGGGCGCTTTTCTGTGCATTTCGGCCGCGGCCGTCCTGCGGCGGGCGACCTTGACGAGAGTCTGGGTCGTCTTGCATTTGGCGCTTGACTAACGTGCCGCGGGAGGAGACGTGAGGGCGGGGCGTTTCATCCTGTCGCGGCGGCCATGATGCGGGGCCTCTTCCTTTTCGCCTGGTCGGTGATGGCGCTGTGCGTTGCGCTGTGCGCCACGCCGTTGCCGGCCGCCGGCCAGGCTGGCTTCGATCGCCCGGGCGGCGATTACACCAGCATGGTCGAGCGCTCGGCCGATCCGGCCGCCTGCGCGGCGCGTTGCGATCGCGAGCCGCGCTGCCGCGCGTGGAGCTTCAACTATCCGGGCGCGGCGGGGCAGAACGCGGTCTGCTGGCTCAAGAACCAGGTACCGACGCGCACGGAAAACACCTGCTGCGTCTCGGGCATCAAGGGCGCCGGCGTGACGGAGCCGCGCAAGGGCCGCGACAACGCGCTGGAGTTCGGCATCGACCGCTTCGGCGGCGACTTTCGCAATTTCGACACGCCGCCGGATCCCACCGGCAACGCCTGCAAGGCCGCCTGCGAGGGCGAGAACCGCTGCCGCGCCTGGACCTATGTGCGGCCCGGCTATCTTGGGCCCGGCAGCGGCGCGCGCTGCTATCTCAAGGATCGCCTGCGCCCGCCGCGGCGCAAGCCGTGCTGCGTGTCCGGCGTGGTGCGCTAGATCCCGGTGAACAGGAGATCGAGCGCCGCGACGATGTCGTAGCGATTAGCCTCTGCTGAACCAACGACGCGACCGAGTGACGGCAGTTGGACGGCAGCGAGTTCCTCGACGATGGCGACCAGTCGCCGATCAGCCACCAGAATTTGCGGGTGGAGGCGCGTTCATACCAAGGCGGGCGTTGCGTCTGTGCGCGGGGCAACGACCACGGCCGAAAAGGCCGATACCCGATCATGTTGGAGAACGATGACCAGCGGAAAGCGACGACGTGTGGTTGGATTAAGATTCTCGACGATGTCGAACTGACGCACAGCGGTGTCAGAAAGTGCGAGCGCCGTCGGAAAAGACGAAACCATCCTCCTCAATCATCCGATTGACCGCGTCGATGGCCTCGCGATTTTCCCCCTGCCAGCGTCGGGCGGCCTCGGCGCGTTCGCTCGCATGGAGATTAGGCAAACGGCGCCGCAGTGCCTGCACCAGCAGCTCCGACAGATCGATGCCGGCCTCGCGTGCCGCGGCGAGGGCCTCGGAATCGAGCTCTAAGGCCACGCGCTCGCCCATGATCGGCGTCCTTGCGTCGGGAGAAATCAGGATAGCACAGCCGAATCGGCAAGACGATTGGCCGACGAGGCCGCTTATCCGGTGCCGCCGACCGTGATGCGGTCCATGCGCAGCGTGGGCTGGCCGACGCCGACCGGCACGCCCTGGCCGTTCTTGCCGCAGGTGCCGATGCCGGTGTCGAGCTCGAGGTCGTTGCCGATCATGCTGACCCGGTGCAGGTCGGTCGGGCCGTTGCCGATCAGCATGGCGCCCTTGACCGGCGCGCCGACCTTGCCGTTCTCGATGCGGTAGGCCTCGGTGCACTGGAACACGTACTTGCCGGACGTGATGTCGACCTGGCCGCCGCCGAAGTAGACCGCGTAGATGCCGTTCTTCACTGACGCAATGATGTCGCCCGGCTCGTGCGCGCCGCTGAGCATGTAGGTGTTGGTCATGCGCGGCATCGGCACGTGCGCGTAGCTCTCGCGCCGGCCGTTGCCGGTCGGCCGCATGTTCATCAGCCGGGCGTTCTGCCGGTCCTGCATGTAGCCGACCAGGATGCCGTCCTCGATCAGCACCGTGCGGTTGGTCGGCGTGCCCTCGTCGTCGATCGACAGAGAGCCCCGGCGCTGCGCCATGGTCCCGTCGTCCACGACGGTCACGCCCTTGGCGGCGACGCGCTGGCCCATGAGTCCGGCGAAGGCCGAAGTCTGCTTGCGATTGAAGTCGCCTTCCAGGCCGTGCCCGACCGCCTCGTGCAGCATCACGCCCGGCCAGCCGGGGCCGAGCACCACGTCCATCTCGCCGGCCGGCGCCGGCACCGCCTCGAGGTTGACCAGCGCCTGGCGGACCGCCTCTTCGACCGCGCCGTGCCAGGCGCCGCTGTCGATGAAGCGCGCATAGCCTTCGCGGCCGCCGCTGCCGTGGCTGCCCGACTCCTGGCGGTCGCCTTGTCCCGCCACAACCGACACGTTGACCCGCACCAGCGGGCGCACGTCGCGATAGACTTCGCCGTTCTGGCGCATGATCTCGACCACCTGCCAGGTGGCGCCGAAGCTCACGGAGACCTGCCGCACGCGCGGGTCCTTGGCCCGCGCATAGGCGTCGATCTCTTCCAGGAGCTTGACCTTGGCGGCGAAGCTCGGCGCCGACAGGGGATTCTCGTCGCCGTAAAGCCGGACGTTGCTGCGCGGCGGCGCCTCCGCATAGATGCCCGAATAGCCGCTCTGGACCGCGCGCACCGCATCGGCTGCGCGCGCCAGCGCCGGATCCGACACATCCGATGCATGGGCATAGCCGACCGCCTCGCCCTTGACGGCACGCAGTCCGAAACCTTGTGCCGTGTCATAGGTCGCCTGCTTGAGCCGCCCGTTGTCGAACACCAGCGCCTCGGACTGGCGGTATTCGAGGAACAGTTCGCCGTCGTCGGCGCCATCGAGCCCATGCGTGAGGTGGCGCGCGACGCCGGAGGGGTCGAGCCCGGCGCGATCGATCAGGGACAGGGTCGAGGAGGTCATGGATCGGATTCCGGTTGGGGTTCCGGCGTCGCATCGTGACGCCGATCGACAAGATAGGCACGCGCGGCGCCCGGCGGGAGTGGCAAACGGGTATCCCTGGAAGCGGAGTTGCCGTTACGGCAGCTTGTCGTAGCCTTCGCCGAACCCTTTCAGGCTCAGCGGGATGCCGATTCCCTCCTCGGGCGTCTGGAAGATGATGAAGGTCGCGCTGGTGCCGGTGCGCAACTGGCGGATCAGGTTGTCGTCCATCATCACCTCGGCGACGCAGCCGTTGGGCAGGCAGCGCACGAAGCCGGCGCGGCCGATGTCGGCCTGATCGACCTTGAGGCCGAGGCCGGAGGGCAGCAGGACGCCGAGCGGCGCCAGCACGCGCAGGAGGCGCGTCTTCTGGTCGGCGGTTTTCAACACGATCACGCTCAGGCCCACGTTCGGCCGGTCTTCGGCGGTGACGCTCTGGATCAGGGCGCATTGCTCGCCCTGCGCGCCCGGCGGGGTGTCGCAGCGGATCTGCCAGTCGCCGTGCACCGATTTGACGGCGCCTTGCGCCAGTGCCGGACGCTGCGGGGCAAGGCTCAGCACACCGGCGGCCAGCGCCAAGACGAGACCGGAGCCCACAGCTCGCCGAAACAGGCCCATGATCAGTCCTCGGCCGTTTTCGTCACCGAATCGCAGACCCGGCGCGCCCTCATGCGGGCTTGCCTACATGGCCACCCCGTTCTGTCAAGGACGGCGGTCGAGGCGGCGCGTGGCCCGTGCGACACACGGGCACAGGCGGTTTTGGCATTTCGTCGCCTGTGGCATATGTCCGCCGACAAGCGACGTTGCGAGTGGGGCGGAATTGTGGTTTGAGAGGCCCGGATTTCGCCTGTCCCGCCACCCTGGATCCTGCCGCATGGGCGCCGTATCAGGGCGCCGGTCGAATGATCGAGCGGCACGCGCCGGGATGCGCACTGATCACGGCCGAACTGGTCGAAGGAGCGGATGAACGATGCCGATATTGTTGCGGGTGGTCGCTGCCGCGGCCTTTGGCCTTGCGCTCGTGACGGGAGACGGCGCCCGCGCCGGTGTTGGCGAACCGTCGCCTTGGCAGGTCGGGCTCCAGGGCTCCGCGTCGCCGGTGATGGACAGCCTGACCTCGTTCCACAATTTCCTTCTCGTCATCATCACGCTGATCACCATCTTCGTGCTCGCCCTGCTGGTGACCGTGATCGTCAAGTTCAACGCGCGGGCCAATCCCACGCCGACGCGCACCACCCACAACACGCTGCTCGAGGTCCTGTGGACGGTTGTCCCCGTCGTGATCCTGGTGGTGATCGCGCTGCCGTCGTTCAAGCTCCTGTTCTTCCAACAGAACCTGCCGCCGGCCGACGTCACCGTGAAGGCCACCGGCAAGCAGTGGTACTGGAGCTACAGCTACCCGGACAGCAAGTTCGAGTTCGACTCGATCATGCTGCAGGACAAGGACCGCGAGAAGCTCAACCCGGTGCCGCCGCGCCTGCTCGGGGTCGACAACGCCATGGTCGTGCCGGTGAACAAGGTGGTGCGCGTCCAGACCATCGGCGCCGACGTCATCCACGCCTTTGCGGTGCCGTCGTTCGGCATCAAGATCGACGCGATCCCGGGCCGGCTCAACGAGACCTGGTTCAAGGCCAGCCGCGAAGGCATCTACTACGGCCAGTGTTCCGAGCTGTGCGGCAAGGATCACGCCTTCATGCCCATCGAGGTGCGCGTGGTCAGCGAGCAGGCCTATGCCGCCTGGCTCGACGACGCGAAGAAGAAATTTGCCGTCGACCAGCGACCGGGGGCGGGCGCGGTCGCCACGGCCGAGCTGACGAAAAAGTGACGGGCGCCTGAGACGCGCGAACGACAAGATCGAAGGATCAGATCATGGCAACCACGATGGCTCACGGCGTGCACGACGAGCACGCGCACGACGCGCATGCTCACCCGACCCCGACCGGATGGCGCCGCTTCCTCTACTCGACCAACCACAAGGACATCGGAACGATGTACCTGGTGTTTGCCATGTTCGGCGGCGTGATCGGGGCGTGCCTGTCGGTCGCCATGCGCATGGAGCTGCAGGAGCCCGGGCTGCAGATCTTCCACGACGCCCACCTGTACAACGTGTTCACCACCGGCCACGGCCTGATCATGATCTTCTTCATGGTGATGCCGGCGATGATCGGCGGGTTCGGCAACTGGATCGTGCCGCTGATGATCGGGGCGCCCGACATGGCGTTCCCGCGCATGAACAACATCTCGTTCTGGCTGCTGCCGGCGTCGCTGGCGCTGCTGCTGACCTCGATGTTCGTCGAAGGCGAGCCGGGTGCGCCCGGCGTCGGCGCCGGCTGGACCATCTATGCGCCGCTGTCCACCACCGGCCATCCCGGGCCGGCGGTCGACTTCGCCATCCTGTCGCTGCACATCGCCGGCGCCTCGTCGATCCTCGGCGCCATCAATTTCATCACCACGATCTTCAACATGCGCGCGCCCGGCATGACGCTGCACAAGATGCCGCTGTTCGTGTGGTCGATCCTGGTGACCACCTTCCTGCTGCTGCTGGCGCTGCCGGTGCTGGCCGGCGCCATCACCATGCTGCTGACCGACCGCAACTTCGGCACCACCTTCTTCACCGCCGACGGCGGCGGCGACCCGATCCTGTTCCAGCACCTGTTCTGGTTCTTCGGCCATCCGGAAGTCTACATCCTGATCCTCCCGGGCTTCGGCATGGTCAGCCAGATCGTGGCGACGTTCTCGCGCAAGCCCGTGTTCGGCTATCTCGGCATGGCCTATGCCATGGTGGCGATCGGCGGCATCGGCTTCGTCGTATGGGCGCACCACATGTACACGGTCGGCATGTCGACCGGCGCCCAGGCCTATTTCATCGCCGCCACCATGGTCATCGCGGTGCCGACCGGCGTGAAAATCTTCTCCTGGATCGCCACCATGTGGGGCGGCTCGATCGAGTTCCGCACGCCGATGCTGTGGGCGATCGGCTTCATCTTCCTGTTCACGGTCGGCGGCGTGACCGGCGTGGTGCTGGCCAATGCCGGCGTCGACCGCGTGCTGCAGGACACCTATTACGTGGTGGCCCACTTCCACTACGTGCTGTCGCTCGGCGCCGTGTTCGCCATCTTTGCCGGGTGGTACTACTGGTTCCCGAAAATCACCGGTTACATGTATTCGGAATTCATCGGCAAGCTGCACTTCTGGGTGACGTTCATCGGCGTCAACCTCGTCTTCTTCCCGCAGCACTTCCTCGGGCTCGCCGGCATGCCGCGCCGCTATGTCGACTATCCCGACGCCTTCGCCGGCTGGAACCACGTCTCGTCGTTCGGCGCCTACATCTCATTCGTCGGGCTGATCATCTTCTTCGTCGGTCTGATCCATGCGTTCGTGCGCAAGGAGCGGGCGGCGGACAATCCGTGGGGCGCCGGCGCGACGACGCTGGAATGGACCTTGTCGTCGCCGCCGCCGTTCCATCAGTTCAACGTGCTGCCGCGGATCAAATAGTCGGACAACATCGAACAGGGCGGCCGGCGCGCTGCCTCGCATCAGCTAGGCGGCCAGCGGGCTGCCGCATCGAGTAGGAAGATCATGTCGGTCGTGAGCGACGGCGCCGATCTGGCCGGAAGAATCCCCGCCGAGGGACTGGCCGAGCCGAGCATGGCGGACGTGCGCGATTATCTCGCGCTGATGAAGCCGCGCGTCATGTCGCTCGTCGTGTTCACGGCGCTGGTCGGCCTGATGGTGGCGCCCGGTCACGTGCATCCGGTGATCGGCTTTGCGGCGATCCTGTGCATCGCGGTGGGCGCCGGCTCGGCGGCCGCGCTCAACATGTGGTACGACGCCGACATCGACGCCGTGATGGCGCGCACCGCGCAGCGACCGATTCCCGCCGGAAAAATCCAGCCTGGCGAGGCGCTCGCCTTCGGCGTCACGCTCGGCGTCGGCGCCGTCGTGGTGCTCGGCCTGCTGGTCAACTGGATGGCGGCCGGGCTGCTCGCCTTCACGATCTTCTTCTACGCCGTCATCTATACGATGTGGCTCAAGCGTACGACGTCGCAGAACATCGTGATCGGCGGTGCGGCCGGCGCCTTTCCGCCGATGATCGGCTGGGCGGCGGCGACCGGCGGCATCGGCCTCGAGGCGATCGCGCTGTTCCTCGTCGTGTTCTTCTGGACGCCGCCGCATTTCTGGGCGCTGTCGCTCTACCGCACCGCCGACTATGCCAAGGCCGGCGTCCCGATGCTCCCGGTGGTCGCCGGCGCCGACGAGACGCGGCGGCAGATTCTGCTTTACACGCTGGTGCTGCTGCCGGTCGGAATTTCGCCCTGGCTCATCGGCCATGCCGGCGCGCTCTACGCCGCCGTGGCGATCGGTGCGGGCGCCATCATGGTGGCGCTGGCTTGGCGCGTGCGCACTGCGCGCGGCGCTGCCGGCGAGCGCGAAGCGAAGCGCCTGTTTGCCTTCTCGATCCTCTACCTGCTGGTCCTGTTCGCCGCGCGGCTGGTTGAAGGCCTGGGCGCGGCGTTCGGGGCCACGCCATGACTCGAGGTGAGCTGATGGACGAGCGATCCCCCGACGACGGGATCGTGCTGACCGAGGAGCAGAAGCGGCGCCGCCGCGCCCGATCGATCGCGATCGGCCTGGCGCTCGGTGCGCTCGCGCTCCTGTTCTATTTGGTCACCATTGTGAAGCTCGGCCCCGGCGTCCTCAACCGACCCCTGTGACTCGGACGCACACATGATCAGCACCCCTTCCTCACCACGGCCGGCGCGACGCTGGCGCGACGCCGCGGTCGCGGCGGGGTGCGGTGTGTTCGTCGCCGTGATGGTCGGCGCCGCCTACGCGGCGGTGCCGCTCTACACCTGGTTCTGCCGCGTGACGGGCTTTGCCGGAACCACCCAGATCGCGACGTCGGCCCCGGCGCAGGTGCTCGACCGCAAGATCACGGTGCGCTTCGACGCCAACGTGAGCGGCGGATTGCCGTGGCGGTTTGAGCCCGAGCAGACCGCGATCGAGACGAAGATCGGCGAGGTGGTCACGGTGATGTACCGGGTGACCAACGAGTCGGCGCGCGAGACCGTGGGCCAGGCCGTCTACAACGTCACGCCGCTCACCGTCGGGTCCTATTTCCAGAAGATCAACTGTTTCTGCTTCACCGAGCAGCGTCTCAAGCCGGGTGAGACTCGCGACATGCCGGTCGTCTTCTACGTCGACCCGGCGCTGGCGCGCGATGCCGATCAGACCGGGCTCGACACGATCACGCTGTCCTACAGCTTCTATCCCGTGCGACAGCCGGAGAAGCCGGTCGCCGCGGGCGCCGGTGCGGCAGCGACCGGGCGGATCTGAGCTTTTTGGGGAACACGGGGGCCTGACGGGCCGCGCCGATACGGAGAACAAGATGGCCGACGTGCATACCAAGCCGCAACACGATTACCACCTCGTCGATCCGAGCCCGTGGCCGGCTGTCGGGTCGGTCTCGGCCTTCGTGCTGGCGGTCGGCCTGATCACCTGGATGCACAAATCATTTGCAGCGGCGCCGCTGGTGTTCGCGCTGGGCGCGCTGGGCGTCCTCTACACCATGCTGGTGTGGTGGCGCGATGTGGTGCGGGAAGCGGAATTTCAGGGCTATCACAAGCGCGTGGTGCAGATCTCGCACCGCTACGGCATGATCCTGTTCATCGCCTCCGAGGTGATGTTCTTCGTCGCCTGGTTCTGGGCCTATTTCGATGCGTCGCTGTTTCCGCACGATCCGCACCAGGTCCTTCGGACGGAACTGTTCGGCGGGCAATGGCCGCCCAAGGGCATCGAGACCTTCGATCCCTGGCACCTGCCGCTGCTCAATACGCTGATCCTGCTGACCTCCGGCACGACCGTGACGTGGGCGCATCACGCGCTCCTGGAGAACGACCGGCAGGGACTCAAGTGGGGCCTGATCCTGACCATCGCGCTCGGGCTCGCCTTCACGGCGGTTCAAGCCTACGAGTACAGCCACGCCGCCTTCAACTACAAAGGCCATATCTACGGCGCCACCTTCTTCATGGCGACCGGCTTCCACGGCGCCCACGTGATCATCGGCACGATCTTCCTCACCGTGTGCCTTATCCGCGCCTTCCTCGGCCATTTCTCGCCCAAGCAGCATCTCGGCTTCGAGTTCGCCGCTTGGTACTGGCACTTCGTCGACGTGGTGTGGCTGTTCCTGTTCACCTGCATCTACGTGTGGGGTTCGGGCGGCGAGCATGCCGCTGCGGCCGCCGGCGGGCATTGACGCCGGGCGGCAATCCCAATCGTTGTCGTCATGGCCGGCTTGTCCCGGCCATCTTGCTTGTGAAGGCAGGGCGCTACGAACCGCGCCTATACCGGTGCGGCACGAAGGGGAGCGCCGTCACGGTGGCCGGCAGTTCCTTGTCGCGCACGATCAGCACGACCGGCGTACCGGGCTCGCCGTGGGCGCGGTCCACGTAGCCCATGGCGATCGGGCCATTGATGGTCGGGCCGAAGCCGCCCGACGTCACCTTGCCGATCACGCTTCCGTCGGGGCTGCGGATCTCCGCGCCTTCGCGCGCCGGCGCGCGGCCGTCCGGCCTGAGGCCGACGCGCAGCCGTGCCGGCCCGTCGGCGAGCTCGCGCTGGATGCGCGCGGCGCCGGCAAACCCGCCTTGCTCGCGCCGTCGGCGGCCGATCGACCAGGTCAGCGCCGCTTCGATCGGCGAGGTCGTCGCATCGATGTCGTGGCCGTACAGGCACAGGCCCGCTTCGAGACGGAGCGAGTCGCGGGCCCCCAGGCCGGCGAGCTTCACCCGCGCATCGTCGAGCAGTCGCTCGACGATCGCGTTCACGCGCGTGGCCTTGACGGAGATTTCATAGCCGTCCTCGCCGGTATAGCCGGAGCGGCTGATGTGGCAGTCGATCCCGTCGAAGCTGGCGCTCATGGCCGACATGAAGCTCATGGCGGCGGCCTCGCGCGCATGCCGCCCGACCACCTCGGCGGCAGCCGGCCCCTGCACGGCGATCAGCGCCCGATGGCCGGCGCGCAGGAGTTTGACGTTGCCCGGAAGCGTGGCCTCGAGATGGGCGAAGTCGGCCGCCTTGGGGGCAGCGTTGACGACCAGCATCAGCACGCCGTCCTCCGCCGGATCGCCCGACCGCGTGACCATCAGGTCGTCGAGGATGCCGCCGTCGTCGTTGAGGAACTGGGTGTAGCGCTGCCGTCCGGGCGCCAGCGCGAGGATGTCGGCCGGCACCAGCGCCTCGAGCGCGCCCGCCGTTGACTCATGATCCGGCCCGACCAGGAACGCCTGGCCCATGTGCGAGACGTCGAACAGGCCGGCGGCGCTGCGGGTGTGGTTGTGCTCGGCGATGATGCCGTCGGCATACTGGACCGGCAGCGAATAGCCGGCGAACGGCACCATGCGGGCGCCGCGCGCCAGGTGCAGCGCGTTGAGCGGTGTGACCGAGAGATGTTCCGCCTGGGACTCGGCCGTCACCGCATCCGCATCCATGGGGTGTGCCTCAAAGCATTTTCCGGCAAAGTGGAAACCGGTTTGCAGTAGAAAATGCGACCACGGTCAAATTCGGTCAGTGCGAGCCGCGCAGTTTCGGGTCAGCCGTCTTCCTGCCGGTCTTCCTGGCGGGTTGCTCCTTGGCGGCGGCGGCATCAAACCCGACGTAGACGACATAGTTCTCGAGCGCCGCCCGCGACGGCACATTGAACGTGATGTCTTCCTCGATGTGCACGAACGGCACGTTGCTCTGGCCTTCTGCGATGGTCACCGGAAATTTGTAGAGCTTGGTCACGATCGTCTTCGGCTCCGGCCCTTCCTGCACCAGAGCGTAGCGCAGCGGAACCTCGATCTGGCCCGGCCCGCCGACCGGACCGACCACGACACGGCCCTGCACGCCGAGCTTGATCGTCATGCTCGACCCGCGCACGGTGCATTCGCGCGCCAGGCGCGCGATGGTGGCTTGGTAGCGCAGGGTGTTCGGTGAGGCGTCCTGGCTGGCGTTGAACGGCAGCGTTGACGCGCCGCTGCGGATATCGGCCACCGGGCAGTCCTGGGTCGGGTCCGGCGTGCTGACCAGCGCCTGCGCTTGCGCCTCGCCGGCGGGCGTCCCGGCGAACAAGCTGGTCACGCGGTCGCGAAACGAGCCGCCGGACGACGGTGGTGACGCCGAATCCAGAGAATTCGACGTACAGCCGGCCAGTGCTACGAGAACGAGCCCTGTCAGTACGTACGTGACGTGCCGCAACGCCTTACCCCACGTGCAACCCCAAGCTGCCCGGCGTTATAGCAGGTCAAAGGTGGCGTCCCCAAGGCCGGTTCTCATGGGGTGCTCCGAGGCCGCTCCCGCCACCAACGGCGTCTACATCCGCACATCGCTGCGCAGCAGCGCGTACAGCAGATGGTCCTGCCACACGCCGTTGATGCAGAGATATTCGCGGGCAAAGCCCTCGCGGCGAAACCCGGTCTTTTCCAGGAGCCGGACCGACGCGACGTTGTTCGGGATGCATGCCGCCTCCAGACGGTGCAGCCTGAGCGTGCCGAACGCGAACGGGATGAGTGCCAGCACGCCGGCCGTCATCAGGCCACGCATCGCGTAGGCCTCGCCGATCCAGTAGCCGAGGCTGCCGGCCTGGGCGACGCCGCGGCGGACATTGGCCAGTGTCAGGCCGCCGACCAGGGCATTGTCGGCGCGGCGGAACAGGAAGAACGGATAGGCCTGGTCGGTGCGCAGGTCTTCGGCATAACGCTTGAGCCGCCGCCGGAATGCGCCGCGCGTCAGGTCGTCGTGCAGCCAGGTCGGCTCCCACGGCGTCAGGAAGGAGCGGCTGGCCTCGCGCAGCGCCGCCCATTCGGGAAAGTCCACCATCTGCGGCGCACGCAGGAACACGCCGTCGCCCTCGATGATGGGCAGCGGCTCGGAGAAGGATACGGTGCGGAAGAAGGCCATGGACATGTCATCTCGGACGACGGCGGACCTCGGAAGACCAGATGGGGGCGCTCATCTCTTCTTTGTCCTTTTCGTCCGTTCACGCTGCGCGTCGGGCAAGACTTTCGGCAATCGTGGCGGCGCTTTCAAGATCGCGGCTGGGGCCGAGCGCGGCGACCGCCGGGCGGCTGCGGCCGATCAGGGCGCGTCCCGCCTGGCGGGCGCTTTCCACGGTGACCGCCTCGACCCTGGTGACAATCTCTTCCAGCGGAATCGGACGATCGTAGGCGATGATCTGGCGGGCCAGCTGCTCGGCGCGCGCGCCCGAGCTTTCCAGCGCCATCAGCAGGCCGGCCTTCATCTGCGTCTTCGCCCGCGCGACCTCGGCTTCATTGATCGTCTCGGCCGTGGCGGCGATCTCGTCGACCACGACGCGCATCAGCTCGCCGGCGTCCCGCGCGTCGGTCCCGGCATAGAGGCCGAACAGGCCGGTATCGAAATAGGGCCAGTGGAAGGCGTAGATGGCGTAACACAGGCCGCGTTTCTCGCGCACTTCCTGGAACAGGCGCGACGACATGCCGCCGCCCAGCACGCTGGTGAAGACCTGCAGGCTGTACAGGTTGGGGTCGCGTTGCGGCACGCCTTCCAGCGCCAGCGTGATGTGCACCTGCTCGAGGTTGCGCCGCTCGGTGCGGACGCCGCCATGGAAGCGGGCAGGCTCCGGCGCCGGCGCTGCTGAACCGTTGAAGTGGCCGAACCGGCGTTCCACGTCGGCCACGATGGCGGCGTGGTTGACTGCGCCGGCGGCCGCGATGACCATGTCGGGCCCGCGGTAGTGGCGCGCCAGGTAGGCGCGCAGGCGCGCCGCATCGAACGAACGCACGGTCTGCGCCGTGCCGAGGATGGAGCGGCCCACCGGCTGGCCCGGGAAGGCGACCGCCTGCAGGTGATCGAACACCAGCTCGTCCGGCGTGTCCTCGGCGGCGCCGATCTCCTGCACGATGACGTTCTGCTCGCGCGACAGCTCGGCCGGATCGAAGGACGGGTTGGACAGGATGTCGGCCAGCACGTCGAGCGCCAGCGGCACGTCGGCCTTGAGCACGCGCGCGTAATAGGCCGTGGTCTCGACGCTGGTCGCCGCATTGAGGTCGCCGCCCACCGCCTCGATCTCCTCGGCGATCTGGCGCGCGCTGCGCCGCGACGTGCCCTTGAACGCCATGTGCTCGAGCAGATGCGAGATCCCGTGCTCGTCCGGCTTCTCGTCGCGGCTGCCGCAGGCGACCCACACGCCGAGCGAGGCCGTCTCCAGGTGCGACATGTCGTCGGTGACGATGACCAGGCCGGAGGGGAGGCGGGTGACGTTGACGCTCATGCGGCGGCTCCTTCTTGCGCGGCGCGGCTGGCCGCGAGGACAAAACGCTCAACTGCGCTCTGGTCGGCCGGAAGCACGTGCACGCGCTCCGGGCGCTGGGTGAGGTCGGCGAGCCAGTCGGGCAGGGACGGCACGGCGCCGCAGGCGGCGGCGACCGCGTCGGGAAACTTTGCCGGATGCGCGGTGCCGAGCACCACCATGGGCAGCGCCGGGTCGCGGCTTTCCTTCTCGGCCACCGCCACGCCCACGGCGCTGTGCGGGTCGAGCAGGGTACCGGTCTCCTTGCGCACGGTGCGGATGGTTGCGGCCGTCTCGTCCTCGTCGGCGCGCCCGGCCGAGAACACCGACCGGATCTGGCTGAGCGCGCGCGCGTCGATGCGGAAGCCGCGTGACTGCGCCAGCGACCCCATGTTGGCGCGCACCGCGCGGGCATTGCGGCCGTTGGCCTCGAACAGCAGCCGTTCGAAGTTCGACGACACCTGGATGTCCATCGAGGGCGAGGTGGTGGCAGTCACGTCGCGCAGCTCGTAGGCGCCGGTCGCCAGCGTGCGCACCAGGATGTCGTTGACGTTGGTGGCGATCACCAGCCGCTCGATCGGCAGGCCCATGCGCGACGCCACGTAGCCGGCAAAGATGTCGCCGAAGTTTCCGGTCGGCACTGTGAACGCGACCTTGCGGTGCGGGCTGCCCAGCACCACCGCGGTGGTGAAATAGTAGACCACCTGCGCGACGATGCGCGCCCAGTTGATCGAGTTGATGGCGGTGAGGCGCACGCGGTCGCGAAAGGCGTGGTGGTTGAACAGCCCCTTCACGATCGCCTGGCAATCGTCGAACGTGCCGTCGATGGCGATGGCGTGCACGTTGTCGTCGGCAGCTGTCGTCATCATCCGGCGCTGCACCTCGGAGATGCGTCCGTTGGGAAACAGGACGACGATATCGACATGGCTGCGCCCGCGAAAAGCTTCGACGGCGGCGCCGCCGGTGTCGCCCGAGGTAGCGCCGACGATGGTGGCGCGCTCGCCGCGTGCCGCCAGCAGCTGGTCCATCAGCCGCGCCAGGAGCTGCATAGCCAGATCCTTGAAGGCCAGCGTCGGCCCGTGAAACAGCTCGGCGAGGAAGCAGTTGGCGCCGTATTGGACGACCGGGACCACGGCCGGGTGGCGGAACGTGTCGTAAGCCTCGCGCGCCATGCGGGCGAGGTCGGCCTCCGGGACGGCGTCGCCGACGAACGGTCGGATCACCTCGACGGCCACCTCGGCGTAGGGCTTCCCGGCCAGAGCGGCGATCGCCTCCGGGGCAAAAACCGGCCAGGATTCAGGCACATAGAGGCCGCCATCGCGGGCAAGCCCGGTCAACGTGACTTCGCCGAAGGGCAGAGTCGGGGCCTCGCCGCGGGTGGAGACGTAGCGCATTCTTAAGTCCTGAGCCGGGGGCCGGACACTAGCCTACGGGCCGGCGTAATGGAAACAGGATGGGGCTCCGGCGCAGCACCCTTCGAGGCGCCCACTTCGCGGGGCTCCTCAGGGTGACGAACGCTGTGAAAAATGGGGCTTTTGGTCGGTTGGTGGTAGCGGGCGCCGGACGCATCCTGAGGAGCGGCCGAAGGCTGCGTGTCGAAGGATGGCCGCATACTCCCGAGGCTCAACCGTAGAGCGCCCTGGGCAGCCACAGCGCCAGCCCGGGAAACAGGAACATGAGGACAATCAGGATCAGCGGCGCCAGCAGGAACGGGATGATGCCGCGGTAGATGCTGGTGATCTTCACGTCGGGCGCCTGCGCCTGGATGACGAACAGGTTCATACCCACGGGCGGATGAATCAGGCCGACCTCGACCATGACCACCACCACGATGGCGAACCAGATCGGGTCGTAGCCGAACTTCGTGACGATCGGCTGGAACACCGGCACCGTAATCAGCACCATGCCGATGCCTTCGAGGAAGCATCCGAGCAGGATGTAGCCGAGGATGATCATGATCATGACGGCAAGCCCGCTCAGCGCCAGCGCGCGGGCGCCGTCGAGCAGCAGCTCCGGGAGATGCGTCTGCACGATGAAGAAGGAGAACAGATTGGCGCCGATGATGATGACGAACAAAAGCCCGCTGACGATCACGGTGTTCTCGATCGCGCGCAGCAGATCCTTGGTCGACAACCGGCGTCCGAGCACGCCGAGCAGGATCGCACCGAAGGCGCCGATCGATGCCGCCTCGGTGGGGCTGAAGATGCCGGCGTAGATGCCGCCGATGGTCACGATGAACAGCACCAGGAATTGCCACGGCTCCTTCAGCGCCCGCATGCGTTCGCGCAGCGGAAAACCGAGACCTTCCGGCGCGTAATGCGGCTTGATGTGCACGACCGCCAGCGCGATCGCCATGTACAGCGCTGTGAGCACGATGCCGGGGATGAGGCCGGCGGCCAGCAGCTTCGGCACCGACAACTCGGCGATCGCCGCATAGATGACCAGGATGATCGACGGCGGAATGAGGATGTCGGTGCTGCCGCCCGCCGCGATGCAGCCGGTGGCCAGCCCGTCGTCATAGCCGGCCTTGCGCAGTTCAGGGAGCGCGATGCGCGTCATGGTGGCGGCGTTCGCCAGCGACGAGCCGGAGACGGCGCCGAACAGGGCCGACGCCGCCAAGGTGGCGATCGCCAGGCCGCCGCGAAAGCCCGACAGGATCACGCGCGCCGCCTTGAACAGCTCGCCCGACAGGCGCGACTCGGATGCGACCTCGCCCATCAGGATGAACAGCGGCACCACCGAGAGCGTATAGGACGAGGCGACGTCGAACGGGGCGGTGCCGGCCAGCGCAAACGCGCCTTGCCATCCGAGCACCGTGACGTTGCCGAAAAAGCCCACCAGCACCAGCGCGATCCAGATGGGAACGCGCAGGATGAGCAGTGCGAACAGGACGGAGACGCCGGTGACGCCGATCAGGGCTGGACTCATTCGGACGCCCTGGCGTGCACATTCGTCGGCGACCACAGCGCGATCACGGCGCAGATCAGCGTGCCGGCCAATCCGGCGAGCGCCACGATCCACAGAATGTAGATCGGCAGGTTGAGTTCGAGCTTGCGGTCGCCATAGTCGTAGGCCTGCATGGCCGGCTGGAGCATCGCCCACATCAGCAGGGCGAGGCAGATGATGGACAGGACATCGGCGATGCGGATGAGCACGATCGTGCCGCGCCGGCCGACCGCCGCGTCAATCAGGTCGATGACCACGTGCCGACGCATGAAGAATCCGGCCGCCATGCCGTTGAACACGAACACCAGCAGCATGCTCTCGACCATGTCGTAGGAGCCGCGCACCGGGCTGTTGAACAGATAGCGCAAGGTGACGTCGGCCACCGTGATCATCATCAGCACGATGAGCGCGAGCGCCGCCAGCCAAAGCTGGATGCGCTGCAGGCGATCGGCAATGACGAGCAATCGATCGCGGAGTGTCATCCGTGAAACCGTTTCGGCACGTCGCCGCTCGTGTCGCCGATCGAGCGTCGCGTTGAACGACGCGCCGTCACCGCAGGCCGGCGCGCCCGCGGCTACTTCGTGTATTCCTCGTAGAACTTGCGCCCCTGCTTGCCTTCCTTGTCGACGGCGGCGATCGCCTGCTCGACGTGCGGCGCCATGAGCTTTTTCATCTTTTCGATGTCGGCGGGCGGCAGCGTCAGCATCTGCACGCCCTGTGCCATCTCCTTGTCGCGGCCTTCCTTCTCGGCGACCTCCCAGGCCTTGCCGAAATCCTCCGCGGCCGCGGGCCCGCTGTACTTGTCGATGAGCGCCTTGAGGTCGGCCGGGAGCGATTCGTATTTCGCCGGGTTCATGACGAAGGCGAAGGTGGCGGTGGCGACCCCTGGCTCGATGGCATATTTCGCCACCGTGCCGAGGTCGTAAGCCAGGGCCGCCTCGTGCGGGAACATCGCCACGTCGACGATGCCCTTGGCGAGCGCGTCCTGCGATTCGGGCGGTGGCACCAGCAGCGGCGTCGCACCCAGCGCGTCGAGCAGATATTTGTTCTGCACGCCGGCGTAACGGATCTTGAGGCCCTTGAAGTCGTCGATCGATTTGATCGGCACCTTGGAATAGAACATCACCGGGTTGGCCACGGCGGCGAACAGGATGCGCAGGCCCTGGTGCTCCTTGGCGAGATAGGTCGGCGCAAGCTCGGCGAGACGGCGCGACGTGGTGGCGCTGCCCGAGCCGGCCTTGGGCCAGGTGAATGGCAGGTTGCCGAGTTCGGTCAGCGAATAGCGGCCCGGCGTGACGCCGTGCAGCACGAAGGCCATGTCGGTGATGGCATTGCGCGCGGCGTCGAACTGGCGATTGGGCGGGCCGACCAGCTGGCCGTTGGGATAGATGGAGAACTTCAGCCGGCCGTCGGACTCCCTGGTCAGCTTCTCCGACCACGCCGAGACCCACTTGTGAAACGTGTGATTGGGCGGAATGAAATGCGAGATTTTCAGCTCGATGGTCTGCGCCCCGGCCGGCGCCGCGAACGTCGCGCCGGCGATGATCGTCGCCAGCGCCGCAACCTTTACACGAAGGCTTGACATCTTCCCTCCCGAACCCCTTTGACCACGCCACGCGGGCTTGCGCGTTATACGACATAAATCCACGACGCGCGCAATTGGCAGGGCGCGAGGCCCTGGTCGTGCGCTGACATGGTTTACATCTGCTCGGGCGTTCCCGCCTCGCGTCGCGTGCGGTACTTCGGGCTCAGCACCCAGATGAGGAACAGCACGGCGAGCACGAGCGCCAGCCCGTACCACGTCAGCGCGTATTGCAGGTGGTTGTTGGGGAGATTGGGCGTGAGCTTTCCCGGGCGCGGCAGGCCGCCATCCGGCACCGGCGCCTCCTGGTCGATGAAGAACGGCGCCACCGGGCCAACACCCTTGGCGGCGGCGATCGCCAGGTGATCGCGCACGAACCACAGGTTCCGCTCGGGATTGTCGGCCGGCGTGAACAGGCCGCGCGCTTCCGGCCAGCGCAGGGCGCCGACGATCTGGACGGTGCCGGACGTCTGTCCGGCGGCGCGGCTGCCCGGGTCCTGCCGGCCTTCCGGCACGAAGCCGCGGTTGACCATGACCAGGCTGCCGTCCGCGCGCCGCGCCGGCGTGAACACCCAGTACCCCGGGCCCGAGACGTCGCCACGCAGGCTCGACCCTGCCGTGTACACGAGGGCCTCGCGGTCATGCAGGAACTCGGCCGCGAAGGTGACACGGCGGAACTCGTCGCCGTCCCGGTTGAGCCGATCCCAGGCCGCCGGCGGCGGCAGATTGTCCGGCGCCACCACCAGTCGCTGCGTCAGCGTAGCGATCAAGGCCTCCTTCCATGCCTTGCGCTCGAGCTGCCAGGTGCCCAGCCAGATGAGCGCGGCCAGCGCGGCGAGCGCCGCCATGCTCGGCACCACCAGGCTGCGAAGCAGGCGCGCAGCCGTCATCGTCTGCCTCCGCGGTCGACACCACCGCCCTGGTCGAAGCGGCCTTCCGCCGCATCATGATGGTACTGCAACGCGATGAGGATGGACTTGAAGGGCCGCAGCGGTCCGAGCGTGACCAGCAGGATCAACGGCGCCCACAGCAGGCCGTGCAGCCACAGCGGCGGCTGATACAGAATCTCGACGACGAGGGCGAGGCCGACCACAACGAAGCCGGCGAGCAGGATGACGAATATGGCTGGCCCATCGCCGGCGTCGGCGAATGCGAAGTCGAGCCCACAGGCTTCGCATTTTGGCGCCAGCGTCAGGAAGCCATTGAACAGCTTCCCCTGACCGCATTGCGGGCAGCGGCAGGTCAGGCCCGCTACAATCGGGGAGGGGCGTTGCGCATTGGCCATGGGGCGCTCCGTTCGCTATGTGGCGATGCTTGCGGCGCGCGCGCCGACAGCCGGAATCTGGTATGCGTCCCGGCAGGGCAGATCAGGGGTATCCGCATGGCCAGCATAGGTTACACAAAGGATCATGAGTGGGTCCGCGTCGATGGCGATACCGGCACGGTCGGCATCAGCAACTATGCCCAGGGACAGCTCGGCGACGTCGTATATGTCGAGCTTCCGCCGATCGGAAAGAGCATCGGCAAGGGCCAGGAAATCGCGGTCGTGGAATCCGTCAAGGCCGCGAGCGAGGTCTATGCCCCCATGGCAGGCGAGGTGATCGCGGTCAATTCCGAGCTCGAAAGCGCGCCCGACAAGGTCAATGAGGATGCCGAAGGCGGCGGCTGGTTCCTCAAGCTCCGGCTGGCGAATGCGGCCGAGTTCGCCGACCTGATGAACGAGGAGCAGTACAAGGCGTTCTTGGAAACAATCGAATAGTTGGTGAGTCGTGAATAGAGAGTGGTGGGTGAGTTGAGCTCCACTCACTGCTCACTATTCACTACTCGCCCGAAGGAAGCCAATGCGCTACCTGCCGCTCACCGAACAGGACCGCGTCGAGATGCTGGCGCGTGTCGGCGTCGCGCGCATCGATGACCTGTTCGCCGACGTGCCGCCCGAGCGGCTCGCGCGCGCGTTGCCCCACCTGCCGCGGCGTCGCAGCGAGATCGAGGTCGAGCATGTGCTCCGTGGCATGGCGGACCAGAATGTCGCGGCCGGCGACGTGCCGTTCTTCGTCGGCTGCGGCGCCTATCGGCATCACCTGCCGGCGACCGTCGACCACCTGATCCAGCGCTCCGAATTTTTGACCTCGTACACGCCGTATCAGCCGGAGATCGCCCAGGGCACGCTGCAATACCTGTTCGAGTTCCAGACCCAGGTGGCGATGCTCACTGGCATGGAGGTGGCCAACGCCTCGATGTATGACGGCTCGACCGCCGCCGCCGAGGCTGTGCTGATGGCGCACCGCATCACCAAGCGGCGCAAGGCGGTGCTCGCCGGTAACCTGCATCCGCACTACCGCGACACGATCGCGACGGTGTCGCGGCTTGCCAACGACGCCGTCGTGGCGGCGGCGCCGCAGCCGCATGGCCGCGAGGATTTTTCTGCGCTGATCGACGGCGAGACGTCGTGCGTCGTGGTGCAGACGCCCGACGTGTTCGGCCATCTGCACGATCTGCGTGCCGTCGCGCAGGCTGCGCACGCCGCCGGCGCGCTCCTGGTCGCCGTGGTCACGGAGACCGTCTCGCTCGGGCTCGTCGTTCCGCCCGGCCAGATGGGCGCCGACATCGTGGTCGCCGAGGGCCAGTCGCTCGGCAATCCGCTGACCTTCGGCGGGCCCTATGTCGGCCTGTTCGCCACGCGACAGAAATACGTACGGCAGATGCCGGGGCGGCTCGCCGGCGAGACGGTCGACGCCGAAGGCCGGCGTTCCTTCGTGCTTACCCTGTCGGCGCGCGAGCAGCACATCCGCCGCGAGAAGGCGACGTCGAACATCTGCACCAATTCCGGCCTGTGTTCACTCGCCTTCACGATCCACCTCACGCTGCTCGGCGAGGCCGGCTTGCGGCGGCTGGCGCGCATCAATCACGCCAACGCGGTGGGGCTGGCCGGCCGCCTTGCCAAGGTGCCGGGCGTCACGCTGCTCAACGAGATGTTCTTCAACGAATTCACCATCCGCGTCCCGGGCGATGCCGCGCGCGTGGTCGAGCAGCTGGCCGGGCGGGGCGTGCTCGGCGGCGTGCCGTACTCCCGTCTCGCGCCCGCACGGCGCGAACTGGCCGACCTCATCGTGGTGGCCGCGACGGAGCTCAATACCGAGCAGGACTGCGCCGCCTACGCGGATGCGCTCCAGGAGGTGCTGTCGTGACGATGGCGTGCAACGGGCTCCTCACCTCCCCCCGCGTGCGCCGCGTGCGGGGAGAGGTCGGATTCCGAGCGAAGCGAAAGCGGAGCGATGGAATCCGCTTGAGGGGGCGTTTCCGCGAGTCTGAGCCTGTGGAATCGCCCCCTCTCCCGACTTGCTTCGCTTCGCTCACGCTCCGCTCGCAAGTCGACCCCGGATCAGGTCCGGGGCAGGCTCTCTCCCCGCGCGCGGGGCGAGGTGGAGCAAGCTGCGCTGGCCATGCAGACACATCGATGGAGTCACTGGCATGCTGAATCGCCAGGGCCGTCCGACCGGCACCGGGGAAGGCGGCTCGACCGCGCCGACAACCTTTACCGGCAACCGCGCGCTGCGCATCGAGGAAGCGCTGATCTTCGAGATCGGCCGCCCCGACGTGTGCGGTGTCGATTTCGACGAGCCGGACACGTTTGCGCCGCGCCTCGGGGCGCTGGAGCGCAACGCCCCGATCGGGCTGCCGGGCCTCAGCGAGCCGGAAACGGTACGCCACTACGTGCGCCTGTCGCGCAACAACTACAGCATCGACTCGGGGCCGTTTCCCCTCGGCTCGTGCACCATGAAGCACAACCCGCGCCTCAACGAAAAGATGGCGCGGCTGCCCGGCTTTGCCGACATCCATCCGCTGCAGCCGCTGTCGACGGTTGCGGGCGCCCTCGAGCTCATTCGCGAACTCGCCCGCTGGCTCACCGAGCTCACCGGCATGCCGGCGGTGGCGCTGTCGCCCAAGGCCGGCGCGCACGGCGAGTTGTGCGGCATGATGGCCATCAAGGCGGCGCTGGCGGCGCGCAATGAGCGTCGCGCCTGCATCCTAGTGCCAGAATCGGCGCACGGCACCAATCCGGCCACCGCGGCGCTGCTCGGCTACCGTGTCGAGCCGGTGCCGGCGCGTGCGGACGGCACTGTCGATGCCGGCGAGGTGCGGCGGAAGCTGTCGGGCGAGGTCGCCGCCATCATGCTGACCAATCCCAACACCTGTGGGCTGTTCGAGCGCGACATCGCGGCGATCGCCGAGGCCGTGCATGCGGCCGGCGCCTTCGTCTATGCCGACGGGGCGAATTTCAATGCCATCATGGGCAAGCTGCGGCCGGGCGATCTCGGTATCGACGCCATGCACCTCAACCTGCACAAGACGTTTTCCACCCCGCACGGTGGCGGCGGCCCGGGCGCTGGACCGGTGGTGTTCTCGGCCGCGCTCGCGCCCTTCATGCCGGTGCCCTATGTGGCCGTCGATGCCCATGGCTGGCGTTATGTCGAGCACGCCGACGACGCCGGCGGGCAAACGCCGTTCGGCCGCCTGTGCGCGTTCCATGGCCAGATGGGCATGTATGTGCGTGCGCTCGCCTACATGCTGTCGCACGGCTCCGACGGCCTGCGCCAGGCCGCCGAGGACGCGGTGCTCAACGCCAATTACGTGCGCGCCGGGCTGGCCGACCTGATGTCGCTGCCCTACGGCAACCGTCCCTGCATGCACGAGGTGCTGTTCGACGATGCCTGGCTCGACGGCACCGGCGTCACCACGCTCGACTTCGCCAAGGCGATGATCGACGAAGGCTACCATCCGATGACGGTGTATTTCCCGCTGGTGGTGCACGGCGCCATGCTGATCGAGCCGACCGAGTCGGAGAGCAAGGCCTCGCTCGACCTGTTCATCGCCACGCTGCGCGACCTCGCGCTCGCGGTGCGGCGCGGCGACCGGGCGCGCTTCACCGAAGCGCCGCGCTATGCACCGCGGCGCCGCCTCGACGAGACGCGTGCCGCCCGCCAGCCGGTGCTGCGCTGGATGCCGCCGGCGGCCAAGGCGCATGCCGCGGAGTAGTCACGCGTCAGGGCATTTCTGGCGTGCGCAAGGCGAGCGCTGCGGTTGAGGTGCGTGCGCGGGCGTCGTCTTAGCGCGCGCAAATAATTCAAATCTACTGCTGTTCCCGCTGCATTAACCTTGACCGTTCAGCTTTCAGGATAAGGTTGATTTTTGGTTTCCGTGGCGCCGGCGGCGTGAATTTGCGATAGCGGTTTTGTTCACTGCGGCGGCGGCGTTTCACGCCATTCATCGAAAACGGCCGCAGCACTTCGAAACGACGAGGGGAGACGTCATGCTGTTGCCGCGCACACGCGCGGCCGCTGCCACTTGCGCTTGTCTTGTGCTGACGGCAACGGCCACCCACGCCCGCCCCCATGTCGACGACGGAAACCTCTACAACTCCGCCAGGGTGGTGGCGAGCGCCGAGAAATTCGACAACGTCGACCTGAAAGCCGCGCACCGCACCTTGCCGTTCGGCTCGATCGTGAAGGTGGTGAACCGCCGCAACGGCAAATCGGTCGTGGTCGAAATCAACGAACGCGCGTCGTCGAAGCTGCGGCGTGGGATGATCGGCCTGCCGCGCGAGGCCGCCGCACAGATCGGTATGGCGAGCCGCGGCGTGACGCTGGTCCAACTCGAAGTATCGCCGCTCACCCGCGACGAGCTCGACGTCGCTTTCGTCAAACTCGGGCAGGTGACCGAGCTGCGCGCGCAGGTCGAGGCCGGCACCGCCACCGCCGACGTGCCGGCGCCGTTCGAGCTGGCCGCCCGCATCGGCACCGAGGCGATGCGGCCGCTGGCGAGTCTGGGCAACATCTTCAAGACCTATGTCGAGAGCTTGATCGTGGCCGCTGGGCCGCAGGTGCACCTGACCTGCCCCGACGGCCGGCCCTTCCCCGAGCCGCTGCGGGCGGTGCTGCGGCGCGCCGCCTTGCATTTCGACAACACCGTCGAGGTTGTCTCCGGCTACCGCTCACTGTCCTATAACCGTGGCGTCTACGGCAACCGCCGCAGCAGGCGCGGCGGCTTCGCCGGCGACGGATCGCAGCACATCCACTGCAAGGCCGCCGACATCCGCATCGCCGGCGTGAGCCCGGCCACGCTGCATGCCTGGGCCTTGCAGCAGCCCGAGCTCGGCGGCGTCGGCCGCTATCGCAGCAACTTCATCCATATCGACGTGCGCCCACGGCCGCAGGGCCGGCTGGTGACGTGGGATTGGCGCGGCCGCAGCAAAAAATTGGCACGCCGCCACCACCAAGCCAAACGCTACGCAAAGGCCTGATCATGACGGGAATCTGGTTGGCGGTCTCCGTGGTGCTGATGCTCGTCGCCATCCTGCTGGCCTGCTATGCGGCTGAGGGCATCGAGGTGGACGAGCGCTGAGCCTCCGCGCCGTGAGCGCGGCCGGCAAGACGAACTGACGGTGGGCTCCTGCCTGGTCAGACGCAAACGAGAGGCGGTCGCGCGGCCGCCCTTTTCGCCGGCAGATCGTTGCTGCGACAGCAGCGTGAAGCCGCAGCGCGATAGCCCCGCTCTATGAGTTGCGAGTCAGCTTCGTCGTTTCTTCTTTACGTCTCTCGCGCAGCGCAATACGTTTCCGCTGTCAGGCAGGTTTGTTCGACTTGCTGACGCGCTGCCATGAAATGGGACATGCCGAAGTCGCCGCCGTCGCAAGGGCAGCACCGATGCCGTCGGCAGGCATCCAACTCTGACCTTCGCGTTTGCGGTCTCTGCCTGCTCGTCCACGCGCCATGCGTGCTTGACAGCGTTCAGCCATTCGGGAGCGCACCATGAAGCCGACATGCCTCATTCTCATCGCCGCCCTGATCACCGCCACCTCCGTCGGCGGTGCGTCTGCGCAGCAGGACGACAAGCTCGGGAAGGTGATCTTCCCCACCTCGTGCAATAGCGCCGTGCAGGCCGAGTTCGAGCGGGGCGTTGCCATGCTGCATTCGTACTGGTTCGGCTACGCGCGCAAGACGTTCGAGGGCATCCTGCAGAAGGATCCCGGTTGCGCCATGGCGCTGTGGGGCGTGGCGATGGACCTCCTGGGCAATACGCTGGTCGGGCCGCCGCCGCGCGCCGATGCTCAGGCGGCGGGGGACGCGCTCGAGAAGGCGCGCGCCATCGGGGCCAAGACCCAGCGCGAGCGCGACTGGATCGAGGCCTTGAGCAGCTACTACCGCGACCACGACAAGGTTCCGGTCGACGCGCGGTTGCTCGCCTACAATAGCGCCATGGAGCAGATGACGCAGCGCTATCCCGACGACTATGAAGCGCGCGTGTTCTATGCGCTGACCTTGCAGGCATCCGCTTCCAAGGCCGACACGACCTACGCCAACCAGCTCAAGTCGGCCGCCATCCTGGAGAAACTATACGAGCAGAACCCGCAGCACCCTGGTGTGTCGCATTTCATTATCCACGCCTACGACTTCGCGCCCATCGCCGACCGGGGCATTCCGGCCGCCCGCCGCTATGCCGGAATCGCGCCGGCCGTGCCGCACGCCCGGCACATGCCGTCGCATATCTATTCGATGGTCGGCCTCTGGGAGGAGTCGATCGCTTCGAACGCATCGGCGATGGAAATCCAGCCCGACTACTACCACGCGGCGGATTTCAGCGTTTATGCCTACCTGCAGCTCTCACAGGACGCCAAGGCCCGCGCCCTGATCGACAAATCGCTGGCCACGCCCGACCGCGGCGATCGGCCGATCACGTTCGGCAACTTCACGGCGCGCGCCGCGATGCCGGCACGCTTTGTGCTCGAACGGGGCGACTGGGCCGGTGCGGCCGCCTTGGCGATGGTGCCGAGCAAGTATCCGCAGGCGGATTCGCTCAACCGCTTCACGCGTGCGCTCGGCATGGCACGCAGCGGCGACGTGGGTGGCGCCAAGCAGGAAATCGCGGCCATCGGCGAGTTGCGCGAGGCGCTCGCCAAAGGCAGCCAGTCGTACTGGGCCGACCGCTCGGAAGAGCAGATGCTCGCGGCGACCGCCTGGGTCGCCCTGGCCGAAGGGGACCGCGATCGGGCCGTGAAGCTGATGCGGGCAGCGGCCGACGGCGAAGATGCGAGCGTCAAGAACGTCGCGATGGAAAATCGCCTCTACCCGATGCGCGAGCTTCTGGGCGATCTGCTGTTGCAGACGGGCGACTCGCACGCCGCGCTGAAGGAATACGAGGCGGCGCTCGCCGCCAACCCCAACCGTTATCGCGGCTTCTGGGGCGCGGCCCAGGCAGCCGAGAAGGCCGGAGACCGGCAGAAGGCCATGACGTACTACGCCAAGCTCGTGGACCTGGCGCAGAAGGCCGATACCGAACGGCCGGAGATCAAGGTTGCGAAGGCCTTCCTGGCCGCGAAATGAAGGGCAGCGCCGGCGGTCCGCAACGGCGGCCGGCAGTGCATGATGATTCGGTCACTTGCCATTGCGGCGCTGTTGGGCGCGGCTGTCGCGGCTGGGCTGTTGCTCCCTTGGCCGCAGCCGGCGCCGAAGGCGCCGCCGGCTACGGCATCCGGTGTCGCTGCGCCGGTCGCCGCCGCTGCTGCCGAGGCGTGGCCCATCTGCAGCAGCATGGAGTCGGTCGCAGCCGATGCGGACTGGGCCGAGCTCGACCCGGACTTCGCCGCCGGCAAGCGGGCCTTGGCGGCCGCCGATTGGAACGCGGCGATCGCGTCGCTCAAATTGGCGGCGCTGCGCGACCCGCGCAATGCCGACATTCAGAACCACATCGGTTACGCCTACCGTCGACTGCGGCAGCTCGATCCTGCCTTCGCCCATTATCGGCGGGCCCTGGCCCTCGACCCGCGACACCGCAGCGCGCACGAACACATGGGCGAGGCCTATCTGGTGACAGGCGATCCCGGCAAAGCCGAGGAACATTTGGCGATGCTGGAAAATCTTTGCCTGATCCCGTGTGTCGAATATCGGGATTTGCAGCAAGCGATTGCGGCGTACCGGAAGTCGGCGATGCGATAGCACCTAGTTCAGCTTCGCCTTCACGTCGCGGATACCTTGCGCCACGAGATCCTCGGCGGTCTTCCCCTTGACGCTCTCGCTCAGGATGCGCTCGGCGGCGGC
>Ga0209466_1000004_pt1 | contig 54704 bp, 46 predicted proteins | sample PanSoiPlo30MoBio_FD_188323 | JGI IMG/M metagenome (GOLD analysis project Ga0209466, IMG submission 188323) | Tropical forest soil microbial communities from Panama analyzed to predict greenhouse gas emissions - Panama Soil Plot 30 MoBio (SPAdes)... | ecosystem: Environmental > Terrestrial > Soil...
CGATACATGCATTTCACTCAGTCGTCATCCCGGACGGCGAGCGGCGCGCAGCGCAGGCGAGCCGATCCGGGATCCAAGTACCCCGGTATCGGAAAAGAAGCGAGGCAGGGGTACATGGATCCCGGCTCTCGCGCCTAACGGCGCTCGGCCGGGATGACAGCCGAGGAACCTTGTGAGACCGAGGACCCAACAGTCATGGCCAAGCTGCCGCTGACCTTCGCCTGTGCGCTCTACGACCGGATGCAGCCGCTCTACACCGGCGAGGTGCAGGCCGACGGCATCGATCTCAACTTCATCGCCATCGACCAGCCGCGGCCGATCTTCGACCGCATGTCGGGCGGCCAGGAGTTCGACGTCGCGGAATATTCGAGCTCGGAGTTCGTCCAGCGCTTCGCCAACAACCGGTGCCCGTTCGTGGCGCTGCCGGTGTTTCCGTCGCGCGCGTTCCGCCACGGCTTCATCGCCGTGCACCGCAAGGCCGGCATCACGAAGCCCAAGGATCTCGAAGGCAAGCGCGTCGGCGTGCCGCTCTACACGATGACGGCGGCGATCTTCATCCGCGGCCTGCTGCAGCACGAATACGGCGTCGACCTGACCAGGATCCATTGGGTGCAGGGGGCCATGAACACGCCCAACGCCCATGGCAGCCCGACCGTGCTGCCGCTGCTCAAGCCTGTGCCGATCGAGGACAACCGCTCGGGCAAATCCATGAGCGACCTTCTGGAGGAGCGCGTGGTCGATGCCACGCTCGGCACCAGCCTGCCCGAGGCGATCCGCTACAACCCGGACATCGCGCGCCTGTTTCCGGACTACGAGAAATTGGAGAAGGAATACTATAAGCGCACGCGCATCTTCCCGATCATGCACCTCGTGGCCATCCGCCGCGACGTGTATGAAAAATATCCGTTCGTCGCCACCAGCCTGTACGACGCAATGTGCCGCGCGAAAGACATCGCCCTGCAAAAAATGTTCAATCTGCGGGCGCTGCGCTACATGACGCCATGGCTCATGCGTGACATCGACGAGATCTACGACATCTTTGACGGCGATCCGTGGCCCTACGGCGTCGAGCCCAATCGCCCGACGCTCGAAGCCCTGGTGCAATACCTGGCCGACCAGCACCTGATCGCCAAGCCGGTGCCGGTGGACGATCTGTTCGTGCCCACCTACGGATAATTTTTCGCGCCCACCTCGTTTCCGCGGATCAGCCAGCATGAATCTCGACACCGTCGTCCAGGACCTGGTCATCGCCAATCGCATCCTCGCCCGCGAGGATGTGGTCGACGCCTACGGCCATGTCAGCATTCGCCATCCCGACAACCCGAAGCATTTCTTCATCGCGCGGTCGCTGGCGCCCGACCTGGTCGAGCGCGGTGACATCGTCGAGCTCGGCCTCGACGGCCAGCCGGTGCGCGACGAGACCCGCGCGCTCTATCTCGAGCGCTTCATTCACGCCGCCATCTACGAGGCGCGCCCCGACGTGCAGGCGGTGGTGCATGCGCATGCGGAAGACATTCTGCCGTTCGGTATCGCCCAGGCGACGCCGCTGCGGCCGGTGATCCATTCGGGAAGTTTTATTGGCGCACACGTGCCGGTGTGGGACATTGCCGACAAGTTCGGCGACACCGACCTCCTGGTGCGCAACATGGACCACGGGCGCGATCTCGCGCGCTGCCTCGGCGACAACAGGGTGGCGCTGATGCGTGGCCATGGCTTCGCCTCGGCTGGGCGCTCGCTGATCGAGGTGGTGCGGCTGTCGGTCTATCTGCCGCGCAATGCGCGCGCCCTGATGCGGGCGACGCAGCTCGGCGGCGAGATCAAGTATCTGTCGGAGGGCGAGATCGCGGCGCGCAATGCCGGCTACAGTCCCTACTCGACGGAAACGTGGCGCGCCTGGGAATACTGGGCCAACAAGGCCGGCTGCGGCCACCTGGTGACGCGGCCAGACCACAAGCACGAGCACAAGAAGGGCTGAGGCCATGAAGCTTGCCAGCTATGTCGTCGACGGCCGGCCGGGGTTCGGTTTGGTGACGGGCGACGGCGTCGTTACGTTGAGTGGTCGCACCAAGTACGCGACCTTGCGCGAGGTGCTGGCAGCGGGCGCGCTCGACGAGATCAGGCGCGTTGCCGAGGGGCAACGCCCCGATCACAAACTCTCCGATCTGCGCTTCCTGCCAGCGATTCCCGATCCGGAGAAAATTCTGTGCGCCGGCATCAACTATCGCTCGCATGCCGCCGAGACAGGCCGCGACATTCCCAAGGCGCCGAGCATGTTCGTGCGCTTCGTCGATACGCTGGTCGGCCACGACGGCGAGATGATCCGGCCGAAAGTGTCGGAGTGCTTCGATTTCGAGGGCGAGCTGGCGCTCGTGATCGGCCGCGGCGGGCGGCACATCAAGGCTGAGCGCGCGCTCGACCACGTGGCAGGCTACACCTGCTTTGTCGACGGCAGTGTGCGCGACTACCAGAAAATCTCCGTCACGTCGGGCAAGAATTTTCCTGGCACCGGGCCGCTCGGCCCGTGGATCGTCACCACCGACGAAATTCCCGATCCGTCGCGCCTGACGCTGACCACGCGGCTCAACGGCCAGGAGGTGCAACACTCCGGCACCGACCTCCTGATCCACTCCGTTCCCGAGATCGTCGCCTTCTGCTCGGATTTCACACAACTGTCGGCCGGCGACGTGATCGCCACCGGCACGCCGGAAGGCGTCGGCCACCGCCGCACGCCGCCGCTGTGGATGAAGGCCGGCGACGTGCTGGAGGTGGAGATCTCCGGCATCGGCACGCTGTGCACGCGCGTGGTGGATGAGAAATGATGCTGCCGACCTGCGGCGCGTGGGAGTTAGATGGCCGTGCCACTTGCTCCACCTCTTCCCGGCGGGGAGAGGCACAGGCGGCCTCCGGCCGCCGTTCTTCGCTTCAAGAACGCCGATGCGAAGCATCGGCTATGTCGCGAAGCGATCCGGGTGAGGGGGCAAGGGCCTGTCGAGAGTCACTTGCCCCCTCACCCCAACCCTCTCCCCGTTGGGGAGAGGGAGCGCGCCGAGTTCAGATTACGGCACCAGTTCGACGACGCTGCCGTTGTCGCGCCCCTGCGCCCGGTAGTGGCCGATGTTCCTGAGCAGTGCCGCGTCGGAGACCGAGTAGAGCACGGCGTCGTTCTTGCCGGTGTTGATGTGGCGCCGCCACACGAAGTTGGGCACGACGAAAATGTCGTTCTCCTGCCACTCGAAGCGCTTGTCGGCGATCTCGGTGATGCCCTGGCCCTCGATCACCACATAGAAGGTGCTGCAGGTCTCGCGCTTGTGTTTTGTTTCCTCGCCCGGGCGCAGCATCTGGGCCGCGTAGTTCAATGTCTTGAACACGGGCTCGCCGTTCACCGGGTTGACGAAGTCGATGTTGATGCCTTCGTAGGCGTCGCCCTGTTCCTTGCGCAGGCCGTGCAGCGTGTCGCGCACGTCGGCGCCGCGGAAGTGGATGAGCGGGCAGGGATAGCGGCCGTTGCCGCGCTGATGCGAAATGAACGCCGGGCGAATGCCGCCGTGGCCGTAGAGGCGCTCGGAATAGCCGTTCTGGTGCACGGTCGGCTGCACCCGCGCGTTGCCCTGGCCGGCGGCGCCCGGCATGTCGTGGTCGACCCAGGCGCAGTCGAGAAATTCCATCAGCGGCCAGTCGAGCATGTCGATCCAGATCACCGGCTCGGAATCGTCGTTGCCGTGGTCGTGCCAGGTGCCGTTGGGGGTGAGGATCAGGTCCCCGCGCGTTGCCTCGCAGCGCTCGCCCTCGACATTGGTGTAGCCGCCCTTCTGCGACAGGATGGTGCGGCTGGCATTCGGGCTGTGGATGTGCACTGGCGCGATGTCGCCCGGATTGTAGATCGAGATGGCGCAGCGGATGGTGCTGGTGACCTGCAGGCGTCCGTTGAGTCCCGGATTGAGCAAGAGAATGCTCTGGCGGTCGGCGAACTCGATGGGCGAGACGTCGGCCTTGCGCGCGACCTCGGAAATCCGGTTGAGGTACTCGCTGTATTCCTTCCAGCGCCAGTGATGCGGCAGCGTCTTCATCTGGTTGGCGGCGACGCGGCCGGTCGCGAGCTGCGCGATGTCGCCGGTGGTGTCGGTGAACCACGGCCGTTGCGCCGGCGCGTTGGCCTGCGTGCGTACCCAGATATGATGCTTGGCGGCGTCGGCATTGATCTCTTCCATCAGCTCGCGCGCCTTGTTGGACAAACCCGGCCGGGCCGGCGCTTGTTGCTGAGCCGCAGCGACCATGACGTCTCTCCCGTATCTGGCGGGCTGACTGGCCCGCCGTGGGGCCCGCTGGCCCGCCGCGCGGGCCGTTAAGCCCCGTTTACCAAACTCGGCCCATTATGGCGCATGGGCGACGCGCGATCCATCGCACGACCTGCGCTGACGTATAGCCTGACCCCAAAAGTTTGCAATGCGGCGAGGTTTCAGGCGAGGAACTCGCGCAACGCGCGTGTGCAGGCGGCCGGCTGATCGAGATTGGAGATGTGGCCTGCGCCAGGAAGCTCAACGAACTTGGAGCCTCTCAGCGTCTCGTGCATCTGCCGCATGGCGGCCGGGGTGGTGCCGTCCTTCTCCCCGACCATGAACAGGATTGGACGGGTGGCTTGCGCGACCTGCGAGCGGAAATCGTGGTTGGCGAGCGCCGCCGCGCAGCCGACAAAACCGTTGACCGGCGTGGTGCGGATCATCTGCCGCACCCGGTCGAGGTGCGGCAGGTTGGCCGCCACCGTGTCGGGCGGAAACCAGCGCGTGATTGTCGGCTCGACCAGGGCTTCCATGCCCTGCTGCTGCGCCACCGCAATGCGCTCCTCCCATTGCTGGGTGGTCGCCGGCGTCGAGGCGCAGGGCGAGTCGCAGATGATGATGCGGTCGAAGCGGTCGGGGTGGTGCAGCGCCAAGCCGAGCGCCGTGGCCCCGCCCATGGACAGGCCGGCGAAATGCGCCCGCGGGATCGACAGCGCATCGAGCAGGCTCATGACGTCGGCGATCAGCAACTCGAACGTGTAGCGGCCGGCCGGCGCGTCGGTCTGGCCGTGGCCGCGCTGGTCGTAGCGAAGGATGCGCAGCGAGCGCTTAAGTTCGGCGGCCTGCGGATCCCACATGGAGAGATTGCACGCGAGCGAGTTGCTGAGCACCAGCCAGGGCGCGCCGGCCTCGCCCTCGACCTCGCAGTTGAACGTGATCCCGTTGGCTTTCACGCGCATTGGTTCGTCCTCGTTAGAGCATTTTCCGGAAAAGCTTGCGCCGGACGCGATCCGGGGAGGGACACCGGTTTTCCGAAGAAAATGCCATCACTATGACGTCTGGCTGGCGCCCTGCGCCTGCGGCGCGGCGGCGGTGGTCAAAAAATCCTTCAGCAGAGCGAGGAGGGGGCCCGGTGCCTGTGCCGGCATCATGTGCACGGCATCGATCAGCTCGAAGCGCGCGCCGCGAATCTCGCGCGCCATCTGCTCGCTGCCGGCCGGCGGCCGCACCTGGTCGAAGCGCCCGGCCACGATCATGGTCGGGCAGGCGATGCGTTTCACCAGGTGCGTCACGTTGGTGCGCGCCAGCACCCGGTTGATGGCGCCGAAGCATACCGGGTCGTTCGCCAGGTAGCGCCCGCGATAGGCCTCATGAGCCGCGCTGTCGCCGATCTCCGACGGCCACGACTTGTCGAGCGTGACCGCGAGCCCGGCGCGCATGCCCTCACGCGCGGCGAAATCGGCGCGCTCGTCGAGCGCGCTGGCGCGGCTGGGGTCGATGCCGGCGAGCGGGTTGCAGAACACGAAGCTGCCGACGCGCGATGGGTGCCGCTCCATGAAACACAGCGCCTGCGCGGTCGCGGCCGCCACGGTGACGAAATGAAACGGGGCTGTCAGCGCGAGCGCGTCGAGAACGGCTTCCAGGTCGTCGACCTGCGTCTCGAACGTGAACGGCTGGCGCACTTTTTCCGACAGGCCGGCGCCGCGCTGGTCGTAGCGCAGGACGCGGAAGGAGCCGGCGAGCGCGGGCGCGATGGCATCCCAGCTGTCGAGCGTGCCGCCCATCTCATGCAGCAGCACGACGCTCGGCCCGCCTTTGCCGTCCAGCCGGTAGTGAATGCTTATTCCGTTGGCGGTGATCCACGGCAAGGCTTTGGTCTCCCTGTCATCGCACGGCATTGCTGCTTGAGGAGCGAAGGCGGGCGGCGCTACTGCGGCTCGATATTGGCCGCGCGCGCCACCTTGTTCCATTTGTCCAGCTCGTTGCGGATGAGCGCGGCGAGCTCGTCCGGCGTGCTGCCCACCGGCTCGGCGCCGTCGGCGGCCAGCTTCTCCTGCATCTCGGCGGTTTTCAGCGCCTGCGTCGCCTCGGCGTGCAGGCGTGGGATGATCTCGGCCGGCGTGCCGGCTGGCGCCAGCAGCGCATACCACTGCACGGCCGCATAGCCGGGTACGCCGGCTTCGGCGACCGGGGGAATGTCGGGGAGGGCGGCGATCCGCTTCGGCCCGGACACCGCCAGCGCCCGCACCTTTGCGGCGTCCACCTGCGGCTTGGCCGTGAGTGCGTTGGCAAAGGTCGCGGCGATCTGCCCGGTGATCACGTCGGTCACGGCTGGCGCCGTGCCGCGGTAGGGAATGTGCCGCAGGTCGATACCCGCCATGCTCTTGAACAGCTCCATGCTCATGTGCGGCGACGTGCCGATGCCGGGCGTGCCATAGGTCAGTTCGCCCGGCTGCCGCTTGGCCAACGCGATCAGGTCGCTCAGGGATTTGACCGGAAGCCCAGGGTTGACGATCAGCACGTTGGCGGTGGTGGCCGCGATCGTGATCGGGGCGAAGTCGCGCACCGGATCGTAGCTGACCTTCTTGTACAGGACCGAGTTGAGCGCCAGCGTGCTGGGCGCGAACAGCAGCGTGTAGCCGTCGGGCGCGGCGCGCGCCACCGACTCGATGCCGATCATGTTGCCGGCGCCCGGCCGGTTCTCGACAAAAAACTGCTGGCTCATGGTCTTGGACAGGTACTGCGCCAGCACGCGCGCGATGATGTCGGTGCCGCCGCCCGGCGGCGACGGAACCACGATGCGCACCGGGCGCGCGGGATAATCCGATTGTGCCGCAGCCGGGCCGGCCGCAAGCGCGAGAAAAATAAGCGCCGTTGTCGTGCGCAACATCTGCACTCCTTCAGGGCCGGGACCCAGAATCCCCCGAGCGATGGAATTGTACGGGGAGCAGGCAATCATATCCAAGGTGCTTGGCGGCCCGGATCGCGGATTGGCTCGCTTGGCGCATGCTTGCCGCGGGCGCCCGGGCTCTCGCGCCAAAGCGCGTCCAGGACTTGATCCGGGGGCGAGAGCGGGGATGACGGCGCAGGACAGCGCGGCCGCGTACTCATGAATTTGTGACTGATCGGCGCGCCGTCCTGGTCCGGCCCTCGGCGACAGAGCGCGAGGGGTCCCGCCCGTTGGCTCAGGCTACCAGCCCATCAATTTCTTGGTGGCCTGCTCGTTGTCCTTGAGGAATTTGCGGTAATCCTCGCCCTTGATGATCTGCGGGTCGAGCGCGAGCGCCTCGGCCTTGGCCCTGTGCTCTTTTGAGCCGATGGTCTTCTCCAGATAGCCGATCAGAGCGGTCTCGACGTCCTTCGGCAAACCGGCCGGCGCCGCGATACCACGCGACACCGCCCACACCTCGTCGAAGCCCTGCTCGCGAAAGGTCGGCCCGTTGGGAATGAACGGCGAGCGTTCGGCCGACATCACCCCGAGGATGCGGAACTGGCCGACCCTGATGTCCTCTGCGACCTCGCTGACGTTGCAGGCAAGCACTTCGATGTTGCCGGCCAGCACCTGGGTCTTGCCTTCTGGCGTGCCGCGGAAATGCACCATCTGGAAGCTCGTTCCGTTGTTGGCTCCGATTCCCAGTGCCGCGACGTGATCGTCGGTGCCGTGGCCGCCGCCGTTGAGCGTGATCGTACCGGGGCGGCGCTTGGCCTCGTCGATGACGTCCTTCACGGTTTTGTACTTGCTGTCGGGTCGCACTGCCCAAAGATTGGGATCGACGACATGATTGATCAGCGGCGTGAAGCTCTCCAGGTTCTCCTTGCGCGCACCGCCCTGCGCCCGGTCGAGATAGCCGGCGAACATGCTCGGCGCGTTGATGTAGCCGATGGTGTAGCCGTCGGGCTTTGACGCGGCGAGCGAGCCCCAACCGATCCAGCCGCCGCCGCCGGCGCGGTTTTCGACCGTCACCGGCTTGCCGAGGATGGGTTCGAGATCCCTGGCAAGCAGTCGCGCCGAAACGTCGCTGCCGCCGCCTGCGGAATAGGGCACGATCACCAGAAGCCCGCGGGCGGGAAACTCCTGCGCGAGGCCGGGATTGTGTCCGACAACGGAAAGCGCGGCCGCCCCGGTGGTCGCGAGGAACCCACGCCGGCTGATGGTCGAGATCATGTTTCGCCTCCCCTCGTGGCGGGTGACGCGCCGACCATTGGCGCCATGATCAGCAGAAGTCGTTTTGCAATCAAGCCGGGGCGCAGCGGCGCGATGTCGCTTGCTGCCGCTCTGGCCGTCGACGCGTAGAGCGATCGAAGGCACGTCGCGGATGTCGGTCCGGCAGCGGGCGATCCTCACCCCTGCGCCCTAATTCGCCTGGCCAACCCGCCGGGCGAGCGGAGCCCATTTGTCGATTTCGCGCGCCAGGAAGGCGGTGAATTCCTCCGGCGTCATGGCCTGCGTCTCGATGGCGTCGCGTTGCAGGCGGGCTCGCACCTCGGGAAGCGCCAGCACATCGATCACGGCGCGGTTGAGCTTTTGCACGATGTCGTGCGGCACGCCGGCCGGTCCCGACAGCCCGAACCACGTGGTGGCGACGAGGTCGTCGTAGCCGAGCTCCTGGAAGGTCGGCAGGTCGGGCGCCTCGGCAAGTCGCGCCCGCGACGTCACGGCGATCGGGATGACCTTGCCGGCGCGGATCTGCCCGAGCGCCGAGGTCCATGTCATGGTGCCGAGGCTCACGGTGCCGGCGACCAGATCCATCATGGCGGTGGACGCGCCCTTGTGCGGGATGTGCTGCAGCTGGATGTTGGCCAGCTGCGCCAGCCGCTCGGCGGTCAGATGCCCGAGCGTGCCGACGCCGGGCGACACGTAGGCGACCGGCTCGCGCGCGGCGAGCGCGACGAGCTCCCGGAGCGAGCGCACGCCTGACGCCGGATTGACCACGAACACGTTAGGCGGTCCGCCGATGAACGCCACATGGGTGAAGTCGCGCAGCGGATGAAATCCGGGGTTGGGGCTCACGGCCGGCGCGATGGCGTGGTAGGCGACGCTCGACGTGACAAACGTGGCTCCGTCCGGCTCGGCGTTCGCCGCCGCCTGCGCGCCGATCAGGCCGCCGGCCCCGGCGCGGTTCTCGACGAAGAAGCGGCCGCCGACGATCTCGCCAAGATGATCGGCCAGCAGCCTGCCGAACGTGTCGGCAGCGCCGCCCGGCGTCGACGGCGCGATGATGCGCACCGGCCGCGTCGGCCAGTCGGTCGCCATGCCCGGCGGCGCGCCAATGATGGCGAGAGCCACCATCAGAGATGCGACGGCCAGACGGATCACGGTGCCGGGAGCTGCGATCGTCATCGCGATACAGCAAGGAGTCATGACGTCAGGCTGTGGATACTTCGGGTGAAATCTAGCCGATCGCCGGCGTGGATTCAGCTCCCTGCGTGCCGGACTGGCTCGCTTGGCGCATGCCGGGACTGCGCAGGCAGAGTCCGTCGCGCGAGACAGGGGTTACCGCGGAGCGGCAGGCGCGGCTAAGGTCCGGCGAATACATTGCCGTCGCGTACGGAACGGCTCACCCGGTGAGATCGGCAACCGCATCAACGCCATCCAGGGCGCCGCCGGCCAGGTCGTGGCCGTGATCCAGGCATCGGCAAGACCATCGACGAGATGCGTGCGATCTCCAGCTACGTGCCGACCACAATGGAGAACGAGGGCGTCGTGACACGCGACTCGCTTTCAACGCCGCCATTTCCAGTTGCGGTGTGGCAAGCGCCGCGTGACCGGTCTCGCCGTGCCGGCCTGGCCTCCCGCCGCACGGTGCTGCGACAAAATGGCGGGGCCTTGCAGGCTGGTCTTAATCACAGGCGTTCGGGAGACTATTGAGCCGCGATAGCTATGTGCTATTGGTTTCACGAGCCGTGGTATGATTTATACCAGATACCGCGGAGCAACGAGACAAGCCGGCGCAGGCCGACGGCAAAGACAAACCTCTGGGAGTGAAGCGCATGACACGTCCGATCCTTTCTTGCCGGCTCGGCTTTGCGGCCGCGCTGGGAACCACGTTCGCGCTGGCGGCGGCGGTACCGTCGATGGCCGCATGGGAGCCGAACCGGCCGGTGGAAATCATCGTTCCGGCTGGCCCGGGTGGCGGTGCCGACCAGATGGCCCGCGTCATCCAGGGCATCGTCACCAAGCATCAGCTGATGAAGCAGTCGATGGTGGTGATCAACAAGGCGGGCGGTGCCGGCGGCGAAGGCTTTCTCGACGTCAAGGCCTCGCGGGGCAATCCGCACAAGCTGGTGATCACGCTGTCCAACCTGTTCACCACCCCGCTCGCCACCGGCATTCCGTTCAACTGGAAGGATCTGACTCCGGTCGCCATGATGGCGCTCGACGAGTTCATCCTGTGGGTCAATGCCGAAAAGCCGTACCAGAATGCCCAGGACTACATAGCGGCCATCAAGGCCGCGCCGCCGTCGCAGTTCAAGATGGGCGGCACCGGGTCGAAGCAGGAAGACCAGATCATCACGGTCGCGATCGAGAAGTCCTCCGGCACCAAGCTCACTTACATTCCGTTCAAGGGCGGTGGCGAGGTGGCCGTGCAACTGGTCGGCAATCATGTCGATTCCACCGTCAACAATCCGATCGAAGCGGTGGCGCAATGGCGTGGCGGAAAGCTGCGGCCGCTGTGCGTGTTCGACAGCAATCCGCTCGCCTACAAGGACAAGATCGCCGATAACAAGAGCTGGAGCGACATTCCGACCTGCAAGTCGGCCGGGCTCGATGTCGAATACCTGATGTTGCGCGGAATCTTCATGTCGCCTGGCGCCACCAAGGACCAGGTCGACTTCTACGTCGACCTGCTGCAGAAGGTGCGCGAGACGCCGGAGTGGAAAAGCCTGATGAATGACGGGGCCTTCAATCAGAGCTTCAAGACCGGCGCCGACTTCGCCAAGTGGGTCGAGACCGAGGAGAAGCGGCACCAGTCGCTGATGAAGGAAGCCGGCTTCCTGGCAACCAGCAACTGACCGACAGGGGCATGAACCGCCGGCGCGTTTAAAACCGCCGGCGGAACCGTCTTGGAGGAGCAATGACCGACGCAACGTCGCCGGGCGGCGGCAGTGGGCCGTCCCACCGCTGGGTTGAAGCCGGGGTCGCCGTGCTCATGGCGCTGTTCGGCTTCATCGTCATCGCGGGCAGCTTGCAGGTGGGTATCGGCTGGGGGCCGGAGGGGCCGAAGTCCGGATTCTTTCCGTTCTACCTGGGGATCGTCATCGTCGGGGCAAGCGCCGTCAACCTGATGCGCGCCGTCGTCGAGATCGATCGCGACCGCCTGTTCGCGGATTGGGACCAGCTCGCCCAGGTGATCTCGGTCGTCATCCCGACCACGATCTATGTGCTCGCCGTTCCGTGGATCGGCATCTACGTCGCCTCGGCCCTGTTGATCGCCTTGTTCATGAAATGGTTCGGCCGCTACGGCTGGGGCCTGACGCTGGGCATCGCGGTCGCCATCCCGGCGATCACCTACCTCTTGTTCGAGAAATGGTTCCTCATCCCCCTGCCCAAGGGGCCGATCGAGGATCTGCTCGGTCTCTGATCCGGTATTTGACAGCCGCCCGGATCGCCGAGCGGCGGCGGAGTTGCCCCTCACATGGAAGACATCGTCAATCTGTTTCACGGCTTTGCTGTCGTCATCCAGCCCTTCAACATCCTGTTGATGGTCATCGGCATTCTGCTCGGTGTGATCATTGGTGTGTTGCCCGGGCTTGGTGGTGCCAACGGCGTGGCGATCCTGCTGCCGCTGACGTTCTCCATGTCGCCCACGTCGGCGATCATCATGCTCTCGTGCATCTATTGGGGCGCCCTGTTCGGCGGCGCCATCACGTCGGTCCTGTTCAACATTCCGGGCGAGCCGTGGTCGGTGGCCACCACGTTCGACGGCCATCCCATGGCGCAGCAGGGCCGCGCCGGCGAGGCGCTCACGGCGGCCTTCACGTCATCGTTCGTCGGCGCGCTGTTCGCCGTCATCGTCATCACGCTAGTGGCGCCGCTGGTGGCGAAGTTCGCCCTGCAGTTCGGGCCGGCGGAAAAATTCTCGGTCTATTTTTTGGCGTTCTGCAGCTTCATCGGCATGGGCAAGGAGCCGCCGTTCAAGACCGTGGCCGCCATGATGATCGGCTTCGCGCTCGCCGCCGTCGGCCTCGACAGCGTCACCGGCCAGCTGCGGCTCACCTTCGGCTTTCCCGAGCTCCTCAACGGTTTCGACTTCCTGATCGCCGTGATCGGCCTGTTCGGCATCGGCGAAATCCTGCTCACCATGGAGGAGGGCCTGAGCTTCAAGGGCCGCGCCGCTGGCATCAATCCCAAGGTGGTGCTGCAAACCTGGGCCGAGCTGCCGCGCTACTGGAGCACGTCGCTGCGCTCCTGCATCATCGGCTGCTGGATGGGCATCTCGCCCGCCGGCGCCACGCCGGCCTCGTTCATGAGCTACGGCATCGCCAAGCGCGTCTCCAAGAACGGGCACAAGTTCGGCACCGGCGAGATCGAAGGCGTGGTGGCGCCGGAAACCGCCGCCCACGCCGCCGGCACCTCGGCGCTGCTGCCGATGCTGTCGCTCGGCGTTCCCGGCTCGCCCACCGCCGCCGTGCTGCTCGGCGGCTTGCTGATCTGGGGCCTGCAGCCGGGGCCGCTGCTGTTTATCGAGCAGAAGGATTTCGTGTGGGGCCTCATCGCCAGCATGTACCTTGGCAACATCGCCGGCCTCATCATCGTGCTGACCACGGTACCGCTGTTCGCCGCCATCCTGCGCATCCCGTTCAGCATCATCGCGCCGATCATTCTCGTGCTCTGCGCCATCGGCGCCTACACGGTGCACAACAGCACCTTCGACGTCGTGCTGATGCTGGTGTTCGGGGTGCTGGGCTACCTGCTGAAGAAGTGCAACTACCCGCTGGCGCCGATGGTCCTGGCTATCGTGCTGGGCGACAAGGCGGAGGAATCCTTCCGCCAGTCGCTGCTGGCGTCGCAGGGGAGTCTCGGGGTGTTCTGGTCCAACGGCCTGGTCGGCACCATCATGGCGCTCGGCCTGATCGCCCTGTTCTGGCCGATCATCCAGGATGCCTGGTCGCGGTTGCGCGACCTGGCCATGCCGCAAAGATCGCTTTGACAAGGCAGGGACGTGGTATAATGTATACCACGTCGGCGTATGGGAGTGCGACGCATGACGGAAATACCTCCACGCGATCGGGCCGGCGAGGGGCGCATCGTGCTGGCGCCGCTCGAGGACACGTCGACCTTTGCGGATCGCGCCTATGCGGCACTCAAGGACGTCATCGTATCCCTGAACGTCTACGACCAGCCCTCCGAGGTGCGGCTCGACGAGCGCCAGCTGGCCCAGGATCTCGGCATCAGCCGCACGCCGGTGCGCGAGGCGATGGCGCAGCTCGAGCGCGAGGGCTTCGTCCGTTCGGTGCCGCGCCGCGGCGTCTACGTGGTGCGCAAGACCAAGCAGGAGGTGATCGAACTCATCACCGCCTGGGCGGCGCTGGAGAGCATGGCGGCGCGCCTGATCACGCAGAACGCCACCGACAAGGAGATCGCGGCGCTGCGGGCGATGTTCGCCACCTTCGAGAACGGCACGCTGCACGCCAAGCTCGATGAATATTCCGAGGTGAACATCGAGTTTCACCAGACCATCATCCGCATGAGCCACAACCACGTGCTCATCGACCTGGCGGAAAACCTGTTCACCCACATGCGCATGATCCGGGGCAAGACGATCGGCGAGAAGGACCGCGCCGATCGCTCGATCCGCGATCACATGAACATCATCGAGGCGCTGGAGGCGCGTGCCACCGAGCGCGCCGAAGCCCTCGTGCGCGATCACGCACTCGGCCTGGCCGACCACGTGGCGCGCTATGCCGACTATCTGAATTGAGCCGGGAGGCTTCCATGGCTGAAGCAGCGACCAAGACGAAGCCCGAAACCAAGCCCGAGGCAGAGCAGGAACTGACGGACGGCTTTCACCTCGTCATCGATGCGCTCAAGCTCAACGGCATCAACACGATCTACGGCGTGCCCGGCATCCCGATCACGGATCTCGGCCGCATGGCGCAGGCCGCCGGCATGCGCGTTATCTCGTTCCGCCACGAGCAGAACGCCGGCAACGCCGCGGCCATCGCCGGCTTCCTGACGAAAACGCCCGGCATCTGCCTCACGGTGTCGGCGCCCGGCTTCCTCAACGGCCTTACGGCGCTCGCCAATGCCACCACCAACTGCTTTCCGATGATCATGATCAGCGGCTCGTCCGAACGCGAGATCGTCGACCTGCAGCAGGGCGATTACGAGGAGATGGACCAGCTGGCCATCGCCAAGCCGCTGTGCAAGGCGGCCTACCGCGTGCTGCATGCCGCCGACATCGGCATCGGCATCGCGCGCGCGATCCGCGCCGCCGTGTCGGGCCGTCCGGGCGGCGTCTATCTCGATCTGCCCGCAAAGCTGTTCTCGCAGGTCATGGACGCCGCGGCGGGCGCGAAATCGCTGGTCAAGGTCATCGATCCGGCCCCGGCCCAGATTCCCGCGCCGGCCGCCGTCAAGCGCGCGCTCGACGTGCTGAAGGGTGCCAAGCGCCCGCTGATCATTCTCGGCAAGGGCGCCGCCTACGCCCAGGCCGACGACGCCATCCGTGCCCTGGTCGAGAAGAGTGGCATTCCGTTCCTGCCGATGAGCATGGCCAAGGGCCTCCTGCCTGACACGCATCCGCAATGCGCAGGCGCGGCGCGCTCGACGGTGCTGGCGCAATCCGACGTCGTGATGCTGATCGGCGCCCGTCTCAACTGGCTGCTGTCGCACGGCAAGGGCAAGACCTGGGGCGAAGCACCCAAGAAATTCATCCAGGTCGACATCGAGCCGAAGGAGATGGACAGCAACGTCGAGATCGCGGCTCCGGTGGTCGGCGATATCGGCTCCTGCGTCGCCGCGTTGCTGGAGGCGATGGGCAGCAAGTGGCCGGCGCCGCCAGCCGACTGGATCGACGCCGTCAAGGCCAAGAGGGAAGAGAACATCGCCAAGATGGCGCCGCGGCTGATGAAGAACTCGGCGCCGATGGATTTCCACGGCGCGCTCGGGGCGATCCGCACCGTGATCAAGGAGCGGCCGGATGCCATCCTGGTGAACGAAGGTGCCAACACGCTCGACCTCGCCCGCGGTGTCATCGACATGTACCGGCCGCGCAAGCGCCTGGACGTCGGCACCTGGGGCGTGATGGGCATCGGCATGGGCTTTGCCGTCGCGGCCGCCATCGAGACCGGCAAGCCCGTGCTCGCGGTCGAAGGCGACAGCGCCTTCGGCTTCTCCGGCATGGAGGTGGAGACGATCTGCCGCTACGACCTGCCGGTCTGCGTCGTCGTCTTCAACAACAACGGCATCTATCGCGGGACCAACGTCAATCCCACTGGCGGTGCCGACCCGGCGCCCACGGTGTTCGTCAAGGACGCGCGTTACGACAAGATGATCGAGGCTTTTGGGGGCATCGGCGTGAACGTGACGACGCCCGACGAGCTGAGCCGCGCCGTGAACGCCGCCATGGACTCCGGCAAGCCCACCCTCATTAACGCCGTGATCGACCCGGCGGCCGGCACCGAGAGCGGGCGCATCGGCAATCTCAATCCGCAGAGCGTGATCCGCAAGAAGTAGCGGCGCGCGCCGTGAACGCATTCGAACGCTGAAGGAAGGACCGCATGGCAACGCCCAGGAAACCGAAGAACGCGAAAGCCGCGCGCCGCAAGACCGCCGCAAGCCGGAAGGCGGGCGCCCGCGCCGCCAAGAAGGTCGTGGCGCTGCGCTCGGCTGCCAAGACCCGCAAGCCGGCGAAAAAGGCGCGACAGAACGGAGCACGCAAGAGCACCGGGCTGCCGCCTCCCAGCCGCCAGCCGTGGGGCCAGGCTGGCAAGGCGCTCGACGGCGTGCGCGTGCTCGATTTCACCCACGTGCAGTCAGGGCCGACCTGCACGCAGCTGCTCGGCTACATGGGCGCCGACGTGATCAAGATCGAGCGCCCGGGCGTTGGCGACATCACGCGCGGCCAGCTGCGCGATATTCCCAATGTCGACAGCCTCTACTTCACCATGCTCAACGGCAACAAGCGCTCGATCACGGTCGACTCCAAGAACCCCAAGGGCAAGGAGATCATCGAGCGCCTGATCAAGCATTGCGACGTGCTGGTGGAAAATTTCGCCCCCGGCGCGCTCGACCGCATGGGCTTCACGTTCGAGCGTATCCAAGCGCTCAACCCGCGCATGATCGTCGCGTCGGTGAAGGGCTTTGGGCCCGGACCGTACGAGGACTGCAAGGTCTACGAGAACGTGGCGCAATGCGCCGGCGGCTCCGCTTCCACCACCGGCTTCCGCGACGGCCCGCCGCTGGTGACCGGCGCCCAGATCGGCGATTCCGGCACCGGCCTGCATCTCGCGCTCGGCATCGTCGCCGCGCTCTACCAGCGCAACCGCACCGGACGCGGCCAGCGCGTGCTCGCCGCCATGCAGGACGGCGTGCTCAATCTCGCCCGGGTCAAGCTGCGCGACCAGCAGCGCCTCAAGCACGGGCCGCTGAAAGAATACAGCCAGTTCGGCGAGAACATTCCGTTCGGCGACGCCGTGCCGCGCGCCGGCAATGACTCCGGCGGCGGCCAGCCCGGCTGGATCCTCAAGTGCAAGGGTTTTGAGAAAGATCCCGACGCCTACGTGTATTTCATCACCCAGGCTCCGGTGTGGGAGAAGATCTGCGACCTCATCGGCAAGCTCGAGTGGAAGACCGACCCCGACTACGCCACGCCGCCGGCGCGGCTGCCGCGGCTGCGCCATATCTTCGATACGATCGAGGAATGGACCAAGACCAAGACCAAGTTCGAGGTCATGGAGATCTGCAACCCGCTGGACATTCCGGTGGGGCCGATCCTGTCCATGAAGGAACTGGCCGAGGAGCCATCGCTGCGGCAGACCGGCACCGTGGTCGAGGTCGATCATCCGAAGCGCGGCAAGTATCTGACGGTCGGCAACCCGATCAAGATGTCGGACAGCATCTGCGACGTGCAGCGCTCGCCGCTGCTCGGCGAGCACACGCAGGAGATTCTCACCAAGGTGCTCGGCTATTCGGACAGCGAGATCGCAGAGATCAAGACATCGGGCGCGATCACGGCGGCCGAGAAGGCGCGCGCCGAGGCGGCATGACTCGTCATGCCCGGGCTTTGACCGGGGCATCCATCCATAACGCATCAGTCATTTTGGGTGGATCGCCGGGGCAAACCCGGCGATGGCGATGACGAGAGGGAAGGAAGGTTCGATGCGTATCGTGGTCCACGGCCAGCAGGCCTTTGGCAAGGCCGTGCTGGAGGCGTTGCGCAAGCGCGGCGACGACGTGATCGCCGTCTATGTCGCGCCCGAGAAGCCGGGCCAGAAGGCCGATCCGTTGAAGGAGGCGGCACAGGCCGCCGGCCTGCCGGTGCATCAGCCGGACTCTTATCGCAAGCCGGACGTGTGGGAGCAGTTTCGCGCGCTCAAGCCCGACCTGCAGGTGATGGCCTTCGTCACGTTGTTCGTTCCGGAGGATTTTCTGAACATCCCGACCCACGGCTCGATCCAGTACCATCCCTCGCTGCTGCCAAAGTATCGCGGACCAAGCGCGATCAACTGGCCGATCATCCAGGGCGACAGCGAGACCGGATTGTCGATCTTCTGGCCCGACAACGGGCTCGATACCGGCGACGTGCTGCTGCAGAAGAAGACGCATATCGGGCCGGACGACACGCTCGGCTCGGTCTACTTCGACCGGCTGTTCCCCATGGGGGTCGACGCGATGCTCGAGTCGATCGACCTGGTGAAGGCCGGCAAGGCGCCGCGCATCAAGCAGGACGAGAAGCAGGCGACCTATGAGGGCCGCTGCGGCGCCGACAATGCCCATATCGACTGGGGCAAGCCGTGGCGCCAGGTCTACAACCTCATCCGCGGCTGCAATCCGTCGCCCGGCGCGTGGACCAACCTCAACGGCCAGAAGGTGCAGATCTTCGACTCCAGGCCGCTGCCCGCGCGCGATCCCAAGGGGATCGCCGGCAAGATGGGCGAGGTCGTCGCGGTCGATGCCGACGGTTTCACCGTCGTGTGCGCCGACGGGCGCATCCGCGTCATGCGCGTAAAGCCGGCCGACGGCCCGAAAGTCGGTGCCGGCGAATTCGCCACCTCCGCCAAGCTTGCGGTGGGCGCGCGGCTCACCTGATCCCATCGTTCGCCGGAGATTTTTAGGAACCCAGGCAATGCAAGCCCCAGCCCAGAAACTCGACACCATCTCCTCGCAGCACGCCAATCCCAAATCCGACATCGAGATTTCCCAGGCCGCCAAGAAGCGGCCCATCCTCGAAGTCGCGCGCGAAAAGCTCGGCATCCCGGCCGAGAGTCTCGAGCCCTATGGCCACTACAAGGCCAAGGTCTCCATGGACTACGTGAAGTCGCTGCACAGTCGCCCTAACGGCAAGCTGATCCTGGTCTCGGCAATCACGCCGACGCCGGCCGGCGAGGGCAAGACCACGACCACCGTCGGTCTCACCGACGCGCTCAATCACATCGGCAAGAAGGCCATGCTGTGCCTGCGCGAGCCGAGCCTCGGGCCGTCGTTCGGTATGAAGGGCGGCGCCGCCGGCGGCGGCTATGCCCAGGTCGTTCCGATGGAGGACATCAACCTCCACTTCACCGGTGACTTCCACGCGATCACGTCGGCGAACAACCTGCTCGCTGCCATGATCGACAACCACATCTACTGGGGCAATGCGCTCGGTATCGACAGCCGCCGCGTGGTGTGGCGCCGCGTCCTCGACATGAACGACCGCGCGCTGCGCTCGATCGTCTCGTCGCTCGGCGGCGCCGCCAACGGCTTTCCGCGCGAGGACGGGTTCGACATCACGGTCGCGTCCGAGATCATGGCCATCTTCTGCCTCGCCAAGGACGTCGACGACCTGAAAGCCCGGCTGGCCAACATCGTCGTCGCCTATACGCGCGACCGCAAGCCGGTGCGCGCCGGCGACCTCAAGGCGCATGGCGCCATGACGGCGCTGCTCAAGGAGGCGCTGGCGCCCAACCTGGTGCAGACGCTGGAAGGCACGCCGGCCTTCGTGCACGGCGGGCCCTTTGCCAATATCGCCCACGGCTGCAACTCCGTGCTGGCGACCACCACGGCGCTGAAGCTCGCCGACTACGTGGTGACCGAGGCGGGCTTCGGCGCCGACCTCGGCGGCGAAAAGTTTCTCGACATCAAGTGCCGCAAGACCGGCCTGGCGCCCAGCTGCGCGGTGCTGGTCGCCACCATCCGGGCGCTCAAGATGCACGGTGGCGTCAAAAAGGAGGATCTCAAGAGCGAGAACCTCAAGGCGCTCGAGGCGGGCCTCGCCAATCTCCAACGGCACGTGGAGAACGTGCAGAAGTTCGGCCTGGTGCCGATCATCTCCCTCAACCGGTTCAGCTCCGATACGGATGCCGAGATCGGCCTGGTGACGAAGTCGTGCGGGAAGCTCGGGGTGGAAGCCTATATGGCCGATCACTGGGCGGAGGGCGGCAAGGGCGCCGTCGACGTGGCGCGCGCCGTCGTCAAGGCGGCCGACAGCGGCAAGAGCAAGCTCAAGCTGCTCTATCCCGACGACATGCCGCTTCTGGAAAAGGTCCGCACCATTGCCCGCGAGATCTACCGCGCCAAGGACATCGAGGCCCCCAAGGCGGTGCGCGACCAGCTCGCCGCGTTCGAGGCCATGGGCTACGGCAAGTTCCCCGTGTGCATCGCCAAGACCCAGTACAGCTTCACCACCAATCCCGACTCCAAGGGCGCGCCGAGCGACCACGTGGTCAACGTGCGTGAGGTGCGGCTGTCGGCCGGCGCCGAGTTCGTGGTGGCGATCTGCGGTGAGATCATGACCATGCCGGGCCTGCCCAAGGTGCCGGCTGCCGACGCCATCGACATCGGCCCGGACGGCCGCATCGCCGGGCTGTTCTGAAGCCTCCGACGCCGCGCCGGCGGGCCGGATGCGGCGTCGGCATGCGTCGCATTCAGTCGAACGCGACCGGAGACCAGGTCACCGCTGCGTTGAACATCGCCGTGCGGACGCGCGATACCGAGAAGGGTTCGCCGGATATTCGCAGGGTTTCCCTCGTCGTGCCATGAACGACCACCACGTCGGCCGCCTGTTCGCCTGTTCGCGACAGCAGGCGTTTCCGCATCTCTTCCGCAAGCGCGTCGACTTCCCACGGGTCGAGCGCGTCGCCCAGGACGCGGAGAATGTGGATGATCCTGCGTCGATGTTCGACGACGACCCCATGCATCAATTGGTAGGTCATGGCTCGTCCGGGTCGTGGACCCTGGTGTCCGGATGCTAAAGCCGCTCCCGGCCGTGGCCGAAAGCGGCGCCGCGGTGCCGGTACTGCTCTAGAAGATGCGCATCGCGTTCTTGAGCGTGATCCAGATGCCCCAGGCGAGCGGGATGCCGACGAAGGCCCAGAATACCGCGGACTGGGCATCGAGCCCGCCCTTCCCGATGCCGAAGGAGCCCGACGGTGTCGCCGCTTCGCTGCGCGCGCTCGCGGCCTGCAGCTTGGCAATCTCCTCCGGGCTCATGTGCCACTTGGGATCGACCGGCTTGACCAGATAATTGCAGATCAGCCCGATCACCAGCATTCCGGCCAGGATGTACATGGTGAAGTCGTAGAGCTGCGCGCGCGGGACGCCGGCTGCGAGTTGTGCCTCGCGGATGTAGTTCACCACCACCGGGCCGATGATGCCGGCGGTCGACCAGGCCGTCAGCAATCGCCCATGGATGGCGCCCACGAATTGCGTGCCGAACATGTCCGCGAGATAGGCCGGCACCGTGGCGAAGCCGCCGCCGTACATCGACAGGATGATGCAGAACGAGCCGACGAACAGCAGCTTCGATCCGACGCTCGCCGACCACGGCGTGATGGCATAGAGCACGATGCCGAGAACGAAGAACGTGTAGTAGGTGCTCTTGCGGCCGATATAGTCGGAGAGCGAAGCCCAGAAGAACCGGCCGCCGATGTTGAACAGCGACAGAAGACCGGTGAAACCGGCGGCGATCGCCGCGATCGCCACGCGCTGTTCGCCCGTGAGCTGATTGAATTTCACCAGCGGCTCACCGATCAGCGAGCCGGCGAAGATTTCCTGCAGCATCGGCGAGGCCATGCCGATCACGCCGATGCCGGCGCTCACGTTCAGGCACAGCACCCACCAGATGAGCCAGAACTGCGGCGTCTTGTGCGCATCCTTCAGGTGCACATTGTGCTGCGAGATCATGGCGTTCGATTTGTCGGGCGGCGTCCAGCCCTCCGGGCGCCAGCCGACCGGCGGGAGGCGATAGCGGAACGCGCCGACCATCATGAAGAAGAAATAGATGGCCGCCAACGCGACGAAGGTTTCCCAGGCGCCGACCGAGGTCGAGGTGTGGAACGTGTTCATCAGGATGTCGGCGAGCGGCGCGCCGATCATCGCGCCACCGCCGAATCCCATGATCGCCATGCCGGTGGCCATGCCGCGGCGGTCGGGGAACCATTTCACCAGCGTCGACACCGGCGAGATGTAGCCGAGGCCGAGACCAATGCCGCCGAGCACGCCGGAGCCAAGCCACAACAGCCAGAGCTGATGCACATAGATGCCGAGGGCGCCGATAAGAAGGCCGCCGCACCAGCAGCACGCCGCGACCACGCCGGCCTTGCGCGGCCCGGCGCGCTCGAGCCACCCGCCCCAGATCGCCGCGGACACCCCAAGCAGCACGAAGAACAGCGTGTACATCCAGCCCATGCTGGCGACGCGCCAGTCGCAGGTGGTGGTGAACAATTCTCCCCACAGCGTCATCCCCGGGCAGGCTTTCGTCTCCGTTACGCCGAGCGCGCGCGACAGCGGCAGCCAGAACACGCTGAATCCGTAGGCCATGCCGATACAGAGGTGAATGCAGAGCGCCGCCGGCGGCACGAGCCAGCGATTAAATCCAGCCGTGGCGATGATGCGCTCGCGGTCGAGCAGACCGAGCGCTCCTGCGGGTACGGGCCAAGTCTGGCCAATTGCCGTCATGTGTGCTCCTCCCAAGCGACATGGAAACGAGGAGCGTGCGGAGTGCGTAATGATGAATCAAGGGCACTATTCTTATAGCCCGATAGTTTTGACTTATCCACGAACACATAGGATGAGGCTATACGATCGGTATATTCAGAATAATTCCAAATGGCCAAATCTATATTTGGAAAATAGATCGGTCAATAAACGGACGCTATCGATTTGTCATAGGCGAATCCTATGGGGCCCCGGGGCCGCCGGTGCATCAGCCACTAGTGCATCAACTGTGCGGCGGTGCGGCGGGCTTCGGCGGCCAGGGCGGCGGCGAGCGGCGTCGTCGGATTCCGCAACGGCATCACTAGGCCGATCGTATGCACGACGTCGGGCTCGGTGATGGGAATACTGTTGAATTCTGCGGTCAGACGTATCGATTGCGCGAGCTTCTCCGGCACGACCGTGGCCCAGGCCCCGGTGCGGACATGGGCAAACAGAACGGTCATGGAGTCGGACTCCAGCGTAATGCGCGGCTCGACCCCAGTGCCGCGCAGCAGCGACTCGATGATGCGCCGGGTCTGCGTGTCGGGCGTGAGCAGGCACAGAGGCAGCTGCGCCACCGTTTGCCAGGTTACCTCCCGGCGCTGCCCCAGGGCCGAATCCTTCGTGACCAGCAGCTGATATCGCTCACGATAGAGCGGGATCGTGGTCACGCGCGGGAGCCGCTCGATGTCGATATAGGTGAGGGCGGCGTCGATCTCGAGATTTTCCAGCATTGGCACGATGTCGGTCGACGGCCGCGACAGGATAGTGAACTGCACCTCGGGACAGCGCGTGTAGAGCGGCCGCGTGACGGTCGCCACCATCGACAGCGCCGCCGGGATCACTGCGATCTTCAAACGGCCGTTGAGGCCGTGCTTCAGCGCCTTGATGTCCTGGCGCATCGCCCGTGCGTCCCCGACGATGCGGCGGGCCCATTCCAGGGTACGCTCGCCTTCCGCCGTCAGGCCGACGAAGCGCGATCCGCGCTGCACCAGCATCACGCCGAGCATTTCTTCGAGCTGCTTGAGGCCGAGCGACAGCGACGGCTGTGACACGTCACACGCCTCGGCGGCGCGGCCGAAATGCTTTTCCTGCGCAAGCGCAAGCAAGTATTCCAGCTTGTCGATCACTATTTTCCGCCCAAAAAACGTTCCGCGCCCAACGCGCGGCCAAACCGCTTTTTCCCTTGATAGAATTTGTCAATCGATCGACCGAAGATCAAGCGCAGCGGTCTTCGGCTTTAGTTGGACTTGCCGGACGCCTTTCGGCCGGTCGGGCCGAGTTCGTCGAGCTGGGGCGCGAGCCGCCTGGCCTCGCTGACCAGCGCGGCGGTGGTCGGCGTCATCGGCTCCCGTGCCGGCACGACCAGCCCGACGGTCTGCACGGCCTCCGGCTCGGTGATCGGAATGGCCCGGATGGTCTCGGCGAAGCCGAGCGTCTCCGCCAGCTTGGCAGGCATGACGCTGGCCCAGCGGCCCGTGCGCACATGGGAAAACAGCAGGATCATCGAATCCGACTCGAGGGTCGGACGCGACTCGCCTCCGGTGCTTTGCAGCAGGCGATCGATGATGCGGCGGTTCTGCATGTCGGGCGTGAGCAGGCACAGGGGCACCTGCGCGACCTCTGCCCACGTCACGGTAGCGCGATTGCCGAGCGGCGCATCGACGGACGTGAACAGCCGGTACCGTTCGCGATAGAGCGCTGTTGCATTCACGCGCCCGAGCGGCTCGTTGTCGAGATACGTGATACCGGCATCGATCTCCAGATTTTCCAGAAGATCGAGGACCTCAATCGACGTCCGCGAGTAGATCGTGAACTGCACGTTGGGATGACGCTCGCGATAAGGCGTGGTCAGTGCCGCCACCATGGCGAGCGCCGTCGGAATGGCGGCGATCCGCAGCCGTCCGGACAGCCCGCGCCGCAGCGAATTGATTTCCTCGCGCATGGTGCGGGCGTCACCGACGATGCGGCGTGCCCAGCCGAGAACGCGCTCTCCCTCGGGGGTGAATCCCTTGAAGCGCGAGCCGCGATTGACCAGGAGCACGCCCATCTGCTCCTCGAGCTGCTTCACGCCGGCCGAAAGCGTCGGCTGCGTCACGCCGCAGGCCTCTGCGGCGTGGCCGAAATGCTGCTCGCGTGCCAGCGCCAGGAGGAAGTCGAGCTTGTCCAACATGCGTGCGGAAACCTCTTTATTATTCAAGCGTTAAGCGCGGTGCGCCGGAGCACACACGAAAATATTAGGTATTAAGACCCCATAAGTCGATAGAAATCGTCTATCAAGCCATGGCGCCCACGGGATTGTTTCGCTCGTTTGAAGGGTTCAATTGTTGAGCCAGGAGATGCTGATGAATGTGCAACTGACGGCGCGCGGCGGAGGCGGTGGCGGCGACCGCGGCCGGCGCCGTCCGCCTAAGACGCCCAAGGGACGCCAGGTCGACCCCAAGGCGCTGGAGGAGGTGCGCGCCCTGCTCGGCGACCGGCCGCGCCGGCGCGATTTGCTGATCGAGCACCTGCACCTGATCCAGGACCAGTACGGGCATCTGTCGGCGGGGCATTTGGCGGCGCTGGCGGCGGAGATGAGCCTCGCGCTCACCGAGGTCTACGAGGTGGCCACGTTCTACGCGCATTTCGACGTGGTGAAGGAAGGCGACACGCCGCCGCCGGCCGTGACCATCCGCGTGTGCGACAGCCTGAGCTGCGCCATGGTGGGCGCCGAGCGCCTGCTCGACGAACTGCCGCTGCGGTTCGGCCAGAACGTGCGGGTCATACGCGCGCCGTGCATGGGCGCCTGCCACCAGGCGCCGGTCTGCGCCATCGGCCACGTGCAGGTGCCGCATGCCGGCGCCGGCGCCATCGGCGCCGCGCTGGCGCACGGGACGCATGCGCACGCCGCTGTTCCCGGCCGCGACCTCGCGACCTACCGCCTGGAAAAGGGCTACGCCCTGCTGGGCGACTGCCTCAGCGGCAAACGCACGCGCGACGAAATCATCAAGGCAGTGAGCGACGCCAATCTGCGCGGGCTCGGCGGTGCCGGCTTCCCCACCGGCCGCAAATGGAGCCTGGTGCGAGGCGAGCCGGCGCCGCGCCTCATGGCGGTCAATGGCGACGAGGGCGAGCCCGGCACGTTCAAGGACCGGCACTACCTCGCGCTGGATCCGCACCGCTTCGTCGAGGGGATGCTGATCGCCGCCTGGGTGGTCGAGGCGCGCGACATCTATCTCTACATCCGCGACGAGTATCCCGAGATCCGGCTGATGCTCGCCGACGAGCTTGCCAAGGTGAAGGATGCGGGCCTGAGCCCGCACGCCACGATTCACCTGCGCCGCGGCGCCGGCGCCTACATCTGCGGTGAAGAATCCGCGATGATCGAATCGATCGAGGGCAAGCGCGGCCTGCCGCGCCACCGCCCGCCCTATGTGGCGCAGGTCGGCCTGTTCGGACGCCCGACGCTCGAGCAGAACGTCGAGACTCTGTACTGGGTGCGCGACATCGTCGAGAAGGGCGCTGACTGGTTTGCGTCCCAGGGCCGCCACGAGCGCAAGGGCCTGCGCAGCTTCTCGGTCTCCGGCCGGGTCAAGGATCCGGGCGTCAAGCTGGCGCCCGCCGGCGTCACGGCGCGCGAGCTGATCGAGGAATTCTGCGGTGGCATGCAGGAGGGCCACACGTTCAAGGCCTATCTGCCGGGCGGCGCCTCCGGCGGGATACTTCCGGCCAGCATGGCCGACATCCCGCTCGACTTCGGCACGCTGGAACCGCACGGCTGCTTCGTCGGGTCGCACGCGGTTGTCGTCCTGTCCGACAAGGATGATATGAAGGCGGTGGCGCTCAACCTCATGCGCTTCTTCGAGGACGAGAGCTGCGGCCAGTGCACGCCGTGCCGTGTCGGCACCGAGAAGGCCGTCAAGCTGATGTCCGAGGCGCCATGGGACGAGGCGCTGCTGAACGAGCTGTCCGCCGCCATGCGCGACGCCTCGATCTGCGGTCTCGGCCAGGCGGCGCCTAATCCGCTGGCGTCAGTGCTAAAATATTTCCGCGATGATCTCGCCAAGCCGCTCGGCGCGTGGTGAGAGGGATTGAGCCGATGAGCACGAACGGAAAAGGCGATACGGACCGCACGGGCGGGCCGAACATGATCAAGTTCATTCTCGACGGCCAGGAGGTGGAGGCGCCGGAGGGCGAAACCATCTTCCGTACCGCCCGCCGCTACGGCATCAAGCTGCCGCACCTGTGCTACTCGCCCAAGCCCGGCTACCGGCCGGACGGCAATTGCCGCGTCTGCATGGTGGAGATCGAGGGCGAGCGCGTGCTCGCCGCGAGCTGCATTCGCAACCCGACGCCGGGCATGAAGGTGAAGACCCAGACCGACCGCGCCAAGACGGCGCGCCGCATGGTGGTCGAACTGCTCATGGCCGACCAGCCGGCGCAGGACATGGCGCACGACCCGGAGTCGGAGTTCTGGAAGACGGCGGCACGGCAGAACGTCGAAACCAGCCGTTTCCCGCGCCGGGCCGCGCCGGTGCCCGACCGCAGCCATCCCGCCATGGCGGTCAACCTTGACGCCTGCATCCACTGCAACCTGTGCGTCCGCGCCTGCCGCGAGGTGCAGGTCAACGATGTCATCGGCATGGCCGGCCGCGGGTTCACCGAAAAGATCGTGTTCGACTTCGACGATCCCATGGGAGCCTCGACCTGCGTCGCCTGCGGGGAGTGCGTGCAAGCCTGCCCGACCGGCGCGCTGATGCCGTCATCGCTGGTGGACGAGCGCAACGTGCGCACCGAGTTTCCCGATCGCTCGGTCGACAGCGTGTGCCCCTATTGCGGCGTCGGGTGCCAGCTCACCTACCACATCAAGAACGACAAGCTGCTCTACGTCACCGGCAAGAACGGGCCGGCCAACGAGAACCGGCTTTGCGTCAAGGGCCGGTTCGGCTTCGACTACGTGCACCATGCGCACCGGCTCATGCAGCCGCTGATCCGCAAGGAGGGCGTCGAGAAGCGCGCCGACGACGTGGTCGATCCCGCCAATCCGTGGACGCACTTCCGCACCGCCACCTGGGAGGAGGCGCTCGACCGCGCCGCTTCCGGCCTCAAACGCATCCGTGATGCGCACGGGCCGAAGGCGCTGGCCGGCTTCGGCTCGGCCAAGGGCTCCAACGAGGAGGCCTACCTGTTCCAGAAACTGGTGCGCACCGGTTTCGGCACCAACAACGTCGATCACTGCACCCGGCTGTGCCATGCCTCGTCGGTGGCCGCCCTGATGGAGGGTGTCGGCTCGGGCGCCGTGTCGGCCACCTTCAACGAGTGCAGGAACTCGGAAGTGATCGTGGTGATCGGCGCCAACCCGACCGAGAACCATCCAGTCGCCGCCACCTTCTTCAAGCAGGCCGCCAAGCGCGGCGCCCAGCTCATCGTCATGGATCCGCGCGGGCAGGCGCTCAAGCGCCATGCCACCCACATGCTGCAGTTCAAGAACGGCACCGACGTGGCGATGCTCAACGGCATCCTCAATACCATCGTCACGGAGAAGCTCTACGACGAGCAGTACATTCAGAGCTACGTCGAGGGGTTTGCACCGTTCGCCGAGAGCATCAGGGACTTCACGCCTGAGGAGATGGCGCCGATCTGCGGCATCGATGCTGACGTCCTGCGCACGGTGGCGCGCAAGTTCGCGCGCGCCAAGTCGGCCATCATCTTCTGGGGCATGGGCGTCTCCCAGCACACCCACGGCACCGACAACGCGCGCTGCCTGATCGCACTGTCGCTGATCACCGGCCAGATCGGCCGGCCCGGCACCGGCCTGCATCCGCTACGCGGCCAGAACAACGTGCAGGGCGCTTCCGACGCCGGGCTCATCCCGATGTTCTTCCCCGACTACAAGTCGGTGGAGGCGCCTGACATCCGCGCCAAGTACGAGGCCGCGTGGGGCACCAAGCTCGATCCCAAGAAGGGACTGACGGTGGTCGAGATCATGGACGCCGTCCATGCGGACGTGATCAAGGGCATGTACATCATGGGTGAGAACCCGGCGATGTCGGACCCTGACCTCAACCACGCACGCGAGGCGCTGGCGCATCTCGAGCACCTGGTGGTGCAGGATCTCTTCCTCACCGAGACGGCGGCCTATGCCGACGTGGTGCTGCCGGCATCCGCCTGGCCCGAAAAGGACGGCACGGTCACGAACACCAATCGCCAGGTGCAGATGGGGCGCCAGGCGCTGCCGCTGCCGGGCGAGGCGCGGCAGGACTGGTGGCTGATCCAGGAAATCGGCCGCCGCATCGGCCTGCCCTGGAACTACCAGCACCCGAGCGAGATCTACACCGAGATGGCGTCGCTGATGCCGTCGCTCGACAACATCTCGTGGGAGCGGGTCGAGCGCGAAAGCGCCGTCACCTATCCGGCCGACGCGCCCGACACACCCGGCCGCGACGTGGTGTTCGACAAGGGATTCCCGCGCCCGGGCGGCTTCGGCAAGCTGGTTGCGGCCAAGCTCCAGCCGCCCGACGAGCAGCCGGACCGCGACTACCCCTTCATCCTAACCACCGGCCGCCAGCTCGAGCACTGGCACACCGGCGCTATGACGCGGCGCGCCACCAACCTCGACGCCATCGAGCCGGGCGCGGTCGCGTCGCTGTCGCGCAACGACATCGCGCGGCTCGGCGTCCAGCCTGGCGATCTCATCCGCGTCAGCACGCGCCGCGGCGCGGTCGAGCTCAGCGTGCGCCAGGACGACGCAGTTCCGGACGGCGTGGTGTTCATCCCGTTCGCGTTCGCGGAGGCCGCCGCCAACCTGCTGACCAACCCGGCGCTCGACCCGTTCGGAAAGATTCCGGAGTTCAAGTTCTGCGCCGCCAAGGTGGAGGCGGTGCCGGACGCGGCGCGGGTGGCGGCGGAGTAGCCCTTATTCGGCGGCAACGTGTCGGCGCGATGGAGCAGGAATCGGCCGGCCGAGAGCGCGTGCCTCGTCAATCCATGACGCAATCGCATCATGCACGTTTGCTAGGGCGTCTTCAGGCGTTTCCCCATCGGACGTACAGCCCGGCAGATCCGGAACTGTTGCAACAAAGCCCCCGCCATCCTCGGGCAGGAGCGGTTCGATCATCACCGGGTAGTCAAGCTTAGGCATTACGATCATCTTCAGTTTTGGTGACGGCCTCGATCAAGCGGACCAGCTTACGGATATAAACAGGTTTTACCGGCCGTCGGCTCGGTATCGTCAAGATATCACGACTCGCAGGGTGCGACACCTTGTAGTGCGAGCCACCAGAACTCGGCGGGCTGCAGCGCAATCCATGTTCGCGGCAGACCGCCACCACGTCTTCTATTCTCCAATCCCCAGCTGGATTGGAGCGCATATCCGCAAGACGTCGTGAACGACCGTCGGGCACAGCGTCCTTCGTATCATCGGCCGCCAAAAAATGGCAGAGCGAGCCCGGCCCAACCCCCGGCCGCACATGCAAGAAGTCGCAATCAGAGCTGCTGCAGGCCATCATCTCGACCATAGACAGACCGTTGTGTGAAGCTGGGCAATGGACATGCATTCGTCGGGCGCAATGCCAGCAAAATCCGCCCATCTCGTCGTGATCGGGCAGGGCGCCGCCGGCCTCGCGGCGGCGCTGGCTGCGGCCGAAGCGGCGCGCGGGCTTGCCATCAACATCACGCTGCTGGAGAAGGCGAGCGAAGACGAGGCCGGCGGCAACACGCGCTGGACGCCGGCCTATATGCGCATGGCGGCGGTCGACCGCGTCGAGCCGAGTTTTGTCCGCGACATGCTGCAAGCCACGCAAGGGCGCGGCGACGAGAACTATTTCAAGCGCCTTGCGGACGAAGCGCCCGCGACGGTGGCGTGGATCGCCAGTCACGGCGTTCCATTTCACCAGCCCGACTACTATCTCGCCAAAGGTCCGCCGCGCATCCAGCCGGTTGGCGGGGGCGCCGTGATCCATCGCGAGCTGACGCGCGCCGCCGCATCGGCGGGCGTGTCGTTCCGCCATGGCTGTGCGGCCCAGGGTCTGGTGTCCCAAGACGGCCGCGTGACCGGCGTGCGGCTCGCAGCCGGCGACATCGTTCCCGCCCATGCGGTCGTGCTGGCCTGCGGCGGCTTCCAGGGCAACCGCGACATGATGCGGGAGCATCTGGGTCCTGGCGCCGAGAGCCTTCCGCTGCTCGCGCCGCGCGCGCGTCATAACACCGGCGACGGCATCCGCATGGCGCGCGACGCCGGCGCCGATTCTTCCGGCGCGTGGAGCGGCATGCACAGCGAGCCGATCGATCCGCGAGCCAGGAACTCGGCGCCGGTCGTGCTGCTGTATCCCTATGGCATCGTCGTCGACCGCGGCGGCCGCCGCTTCTTCGACGAGGGCGGCGGCCTCGTGCACGAGACCTGGGAGTGGTTCTCGCGCCACATTCATTTCGCCGTCGCGGGCCGGCAGGCCTGGGCGATCCTCGACGCCCGCGTGCGCGCAATCCCGGAGTGGCAGCGCGCCACGCGCTCGGAGGTGCCGCCGGTCGAGGCCGATACGCTTGACGCATTGGCGCAGGCGATCGGCGTCGATCCGGCGGGTTTGGCCGCGACGGTGGCCACCTACAATGCCGCCTGCACCGGCGACCCGGGCAGGTTCGATGCCACGCGCTGCGACGGGCTGCGCGCCACCGATGCCTTGCAGCCGCCGAAGTCGAACTGGGCGCGCGCGATTGTCGAGCCCCCGTTCCTCGCCTGGCCGCTGATCGGCGCCGTCGCCTACACGTTCGGTGGCATCGCCACCAGCGAGAAGGGCGAAGTGTTGCGCGGCGGAGCCGTGTTTCCCGGCCTCTATGCGGCCGGCGAGATCACCGGCCACTTTTATGGCACGGCGCCCAATGCCGTCTCGGTGCTGCGCGCGTTCGTGTTCGGCCGCATCGCCGGGCGCGAAGCTGTCGCGTATGTGCGGGCCACGGCTGGTTTGTAGCGGGCGCTAGAGAATCCCGCTCAGCGACGCCGGACTGTCGATGATGAGGGTGCTGCCGCGGATGCCCTGCCACATCGCCGTGACGGTTTGGGGTTGGACGTGAGCGGCACCGTGGCCACGGAGTCGTGGGCTCAAATGCATTCGCCGGCCCCTATGGCGGCTTCACGCTGACCTCGATCGCCGCGTAGTACGCCGCGAGATCGGCGACGTCCTGGTCGGTGAGCGGCTGCACCACCAGCGTCATCATGTCGTGCTTGCGCACGCCGCTGCGATAATCGTTGAGCGATTTCACCAGATAGGGTTCGGGCTGGCCGGCGAGGTGCGGCGCCTCGGGCAGCTTCGACAGGCCATCGAGACCATGACAGGTCTGGCACTGCAGCGCCTTGCGGCGCCCGGCCGCCACATCGCCGGCCGCGCCGGCAGACGTACATCCCAGCGCCAGCAGCACAATGGCAAGCGCAACGGTGTGTCCCGTACGCATTGCGTCCGGGACACTGTTCCGGCGCATCATCGCCCGTCGTACCAGATACGGTAGATCGCGCCGGCAAAGTCGTCGGACACCAGGATCGAGCCATCCGGCAGCTGCGCGATGTCGACCGGGCGGCCGAGATATTCGCCGTTCTCCGTGAGCCAGCCTTCAGCGAACACTTCGGTCTTGTCGGCGGTGCCGTCCTCCTTGAGGCTGGTGAACATCACGCGCGCGCCCACCGGCGTGGTGCGGTTCCACGAGCCATGCTGGGCGTTGAAAATCCCGCCGCGATATTTCTGCGGGAACATGCGGCCGGTGTAGAAGTTCATGCCGAGGTCGGCGGCATGCGCCGCCATCTCGACTTGCGGGAAGGTCACGTCGGCCGGCGGCGTGTCGTTCTTGTACTCGACCGTGCGGGTCTTGCCGCCGCCGTAATACGGGAAGCCGAAATTCATACCCGGCTTGTCGGCGCGGTTGAGCTCGCCGGGCGGCTGGTCGTCGCCCATGCCGTCGACCTGGTTGTCGGTGAACCACAGCGCGCGGTCCTTCGGATTGAAATCCATGCCGACGGAATTGCGCACGCCCCAGGCAAAGACCTCGCGCTCCTTGCCCTCGCGGCTCATGCGGACGATGCCGCCGATGCCGGCGCGCTTGTAGGTGTCCATTTTCTCCGGCGCGAACACGTTGAACGGCTGGCCGAGCGTGACGTAGAGCTTGTCGTCGGGCCCGATGCGGCACACCCGCGCGGTGTGGTTATAGGATTCCTCCTCCGGCGGGATCAGTTCGCCCTGCTTGACCACCACGAAGGCGGCGACGTCGGGGCTCTCGTAGAAGAACTCGGCGGCCGGGAACACCAGCACGCGGTTCTGCTCGGCCAGGAACAGGAAGCCGTCCTTGGAGAAGCACACGCCGTTGGGAATGGCGAAGCTGATCGACGGCGCGAACTCCTTCACCTCGTCGGCGACGCGGTCCTTGTCGCGATCGGTCACGGCCCAGACCTTGTTCTTGCGGGTGCCGACGAACGTGACCACGCCCTGCGGGCCGACCGCCATGTGGCGGGCGTCCGGCACCACCGCGTAGAGACCGATCTTGAAGCCGCGCGGCAGCTTGATGCGGGACAGATTCTTCTTGATGGCTTCCGCCTTGGCGCCGGTCTGCGGAATTTGCGGGATGTCGATCGGCGTGCCGGTGGTCTTGAACTCAGACAGCTTTTCCAGATTGCCGGCGGTGGGCTGCTGAGCCTGAGCCGGATGGACCGCCACGAGCGCCGCAGTCGCCAGGCCGATTGGCAGAATTTTCATCGTCTCCTCCCGTTCCATTCAACCGTTCTTAGATTGCCACGCAGATACACCGGAGCGAAGTGCCTTCGGCGGGGACCCGCCATACCCAATGCGCCGCCGCCCGAGAACGCCCCTTGATCAAAGGCGCGCCGGACGCCTACACGTAGGCTCCACGATTGAGCCCGCATTCCTGAACTTAACCCTTTAGGAACGTTTGAGAATGTCGCGTTTTCTCTCTCTCGCCGAAGCCGTCGAAGAGCTGCTCCGCGACGGCGATGCGGTCGCGATGGAAGGCTTTACCCATCTGATTCCCCATGCGGCGGGCCATGAGGTGATCCGGCAAGGCCGCAAGCGGCTCACGCTGATCCGCATGACGCCGGACCTCATCTATGACCAGCTCATCGGCATGGGCTGCGCGGAAAAGCTGATTTTCTCCTGGGGCGGCAATCCGGGAGTGGGCTCGCTGCACCGCCTGCGCGACGCGGTGGAGAATGGCTGGCCGCAGCCATTGGCGCTGGAAGAACATTCGCATGCCGCCATGGCCAATGCCTACGAGGCCGGCGCCGCCAACCTGCCCTGCGCGATCTTCCGCGGCTATATCGGCGTCGAGCTGGCGGAGGTTAATCCCAACATCAGGCGGGTCACCTGCCCGTTCACCGGCGAGGAGCTCGCGGCGGTGCCGGCGCTGCGACCCGATGTCGCCGTGGTGCATGCGCTCAGGGCCGACCGCGCCGGCAACGTGCTGCTCGAGGGGATCGTCGGCGTCCAGAAACAGGCCGTGCTGGCCGCCAAGCGCGCGCTGGTGACGGTGGAAGAAATTGTCGATGATTTCGGCCCGCGCAGCCCCAACACCGTGATCCTGCCGCGCTGGACCGTCAGCGTGATCGCCTGCGTGCCCGGCGGTGCGCACCCGTCCTACGCGCACGGCTACTACAAGCGCGACAATGCCTATTACAAGGCCTGGGATGCGATCGCGCGCGAGCGCGACAGCTTTCTTGCCTGGATGAAGGCCAACGTGCTGGAGAAAGGCCCCGAAGCGTTTGCCGTGCACGCCCGGCGGCTGCACGCCGCGGCCGAGTGAGGATCCTATGGCGGAAGCCTACAAACCCAACGAAATGATGACGATCGCGGCGGCGCGGGCGCTGCGCAACGACGACGTCTGCTTCGTCGGCATCGGCCTGCCGTCGGCGGCCTCGAACGTGGCGCGCCTCACCCATGCTCCCGACATCACGCTGATCTATGAATCCGGCACCATCGCCACCAAGCCGGATGTGTTGCCGCTGTCGATCGGCGACGGCGAATTGTGCGATACCGCGCTGACCACCGTCACGGTCCCGGAAATGTTCCGCTACTGGCTGCAGGGCGGGCGCATCACGGTCGGCTTTCTCGGCGGCGCGCAGATCGATCGCTTCGCCAACCTCAACACCACGGTCGTGGGCCCCTACGACAAGCCCAAGGTGCGACTGCCGGGCGGCGGCGGCGCGCCCGAGATCGCCACCTCGTGCGGCGAAATCTTCATCATCATGAGCCAGTCCAAGCGCAGCTTCGTCAACAAGCTGGACTTCGTCACGTCGCTCGGCCACGGCGAGGGCGGCGACCATCGCGCCCGGCTGGGCGTCAAGACCAAGGGGCCGACCAAGCTCGTCACCGATCTCGCCGTGTTCGAGCCCGATCCGCATACCAGGGAGATGACTGTCGTCTCCATCCATCCCGGCGTCACGCGCGAGCAGATCGCCGGCAACACCGGCTGGCCGGTGCACTATTCCGCCAACGTGGTGGAGACGCCCGCGCCGACCGCCCAGGAGCTTGGCGTCCTGCGCGACCTCAACGCGCGCACGACGCGCGCCCATGGCGAAGCGGCATAAGGAATTTTCCATGCGTGACGTGTTCATCTGCGACGCGGTGCGGACGCCGATCGGGCGCTACGGCGGAGCGCTGGCCAAGGTGCGCGCCGACGACCTGGCGGCGGTGCCGATCAAGGCCCTGACGCAGCGGCATCCCGGGCTCGACTGGTCGCGCCTCGACGAGGTCTATCTCGGCTGCGCCAACCAGGCCGGCGAGGACAACCGCAACGTTGCCCGCATGGCGCTGCTGCTTGCCGGGCTGCCCGACAGCATCCCGGGCGTGACGGTCAACCGCCTCTGCGCCTCCGGCCTGCAGGCGGTGGGCGAGGCGGCGCGCGCCATCCGTTCCGGCGAGATCGAGTTCGCCATTGCCGGCGGCGTCGAGTCGATGACGCGCGCGCCGTTCGTCATGGGCAAGGCGCAGGAGGCGTTCCAGCGCAGCAACGAGATCTACGACACCACCATCGGCTGGCGCTTCATCAATCCGCTGATGAAGGCGCAGTACGGCGTCGATTCGATGCCGGAGACGGGCGAGAACGTCGCGGAAGAGTTCCAGGTGGCGCGCCGGGACCAGGACGCCTTTGCGCTGCGTTCGCAGCAGCGCGCCGGCAAGGCCATCGCGGCGGGTTATTTCGCTGAAGAGATCGTCAAGGTGGAGGCGCCGGGCGGCAAGGCCGGCCCCATCGTCGTCGACAAGGACGAGCATCCGCGCCCCGACACCACGCTCGACGCGCTGGCCAAGCTCAAGACGCCGTTCCGCAATCCCGGCACCGTCACGGCCGGCAATGCCTCGGGCGTCAACGACGGCGCCGCCGCCCTGATCCTCGCCTCGGAAGGCGCCGTGAAGGCGCATGGGCTGAAAGCCCGGGCGCGCGTGCTCGGCATGGCGTCGGCCGGCGTGCCGCCGCGCATCATGGGCATCGGACCGGTGCCGGCCACGCGCAAGCTCATGGACCGGCTCGAGCTCAAGATCGGCGATTTCGATTTGATCGAGATCAACGAAGCTTTTGCGTCGCAATCGCTAGTCTGCCTGCGGCAACTGGGCCTGCCGGACGACGCCGAGCACGTCAATCCGCACGGCGGCGCGATCGCGCTCGGGCACCCCCTGGGCATGTCGGGAGCGCGGCTGGCGCTCACCGCCGTGCACGGCCTGGAGACGCGGGGCGGCAAGCTTGCGCTGGCGACCTTGTGCGTCGGCGTGGGGCAGGGCGTGTCGCTCGCGCTGGAGCGGGTCGCGTGACGGGAATCGCAAGGCCGTAACCGGTAATCATGCAAGGAGGCAGCCCCGTGGCGATGAGCGCCGGCTATATTCCGTTTCATCCCAATCCGTCGAAGCCGCGTTACCGGCCGCCGGCCGGCGCGGTCGACGCGCATTGCCACGTCTTCGGTCCGGAGAGCCGCTTTCCCTACGCACCGGAACGCAAATACACGCCGTGCGACGCGCCCAAGGAGAAATTGTTCGCGCTGCGGGATTTCCTTGGGTTCGACAAGAACGTCGTCGTGCAGGCGAGCTGCCACAGCAAGGATAACCGGGCGATGGTCGATGCCCTCGAAAGCGCCGACGACAAAGCCCGCGGCGTGGCCTTCGTGGGCGAGGAGATCAGTGACGGCGAGCTCGAGGCCATGGATCGCGCCGGCGTGCGCGGCGTGCGCTTCAACTTCGTCAAGCGACTGGTGGATTTCACGCCCCGCGACGTGCTGGAGCGCATCGCGACGCGCATCGCGCCGCTTGGCTGGCACATCGTCGTCTATTTCGAGATGCCCGATCTGCCCGAGCTTGAGCCGTTCTTCACCTCGCTGCCGACGACCGTCGTGGTCGATCACATGGGGGTGCCGAGCGTGGCGAAGGGCGTGGACGATCCGGAGAATCAGCGTTTCATCCGGCTGCTCGAGACGCACCACAACTTCTGGAGCAAGGTGACCTGCCCGGAGCGCATGACGCTCGCCGGCCCGCCCTACGACGATGTCGTGCCATTCGCCCGGACCCTGGTCGAGCGCTTCCCCGACCGCGTCCTGTGGGGCACCGATTGGCCCCACCCGAACATGAAAAAGGAAGCCCCGGACGATGGCGTCCTGGTGGACGTGATCCCGAAGATTGCGCCGACCGCGCCCTTGCAAAAGGCGCTTCTGGTCGACAATCCCATGCGGCTCTATTGGGCCTGAGCTGCGGCGGCAGCGAACGTTGCAAAGGTTTGTTGCGGGATATAATTGTGAAACGAGACCCTCGCATCCGCGCGCCCCGTTTGCAGCCGCGCCGCACCCATAAGGGAGACCTTCCGATGGCACGCGAACAACGCGATTATGACGATATCCCCGGCACGTTCGTGTTCGATGCCGAGCGGTCGCGCCAGGGCTATCACCTCAACATGTTCTGCATGTCGCTGATGAAGGAGGAGAACCGCAAAGCCTTCAAGGCGAATGAAGCCGGATATCTCGACCGATTTCCGCTGACGCCTGAACAGCGCGAAGCCATTCTGCAGCGGCAATACAACCGGATGCTCGAGCTCGGCGGCAACATCTACTTTACCGCCAAGCTCGGCGCGACCGACGGTCATTCGTTCCAGCATATGGCCGCCGTCATGACCGGCTCGACCCAGGACGACTATGCCAAGATGATGCTGAGTGGCGGCCGGTCGATCGAAGGCAACCGCAGCAAGTCGGGCGCCGTCAAGGGCGCCAAGCCGAAACCGAAGTCGAAAGCGAAAACCCGCAGCAAATCAGGATCGAAACGTGGCTAGGATCATCGCAGGAATTTCCTCGTCGCACGTGCCGGCGATCGGCGCAGCGATCGACAATGGCAGGACGCAGGAACCCTATTGGCAGCGCGTCTTCTCGGGCTTCGAGAAATCCAAGGAGTGGATGGCGAAGGCGAAGCCGGACGTCATCATCGCCATCTACAACGACCACGCATCCGCCTTCTCGGTGGAGATCATCCCTACCTTCGCGCTCGGCTGCGCGGCGGAATTTCCTCCCGCCGATGAAGGCTGGGGACCGCGGCCGGTGCCGGTGGTGAAGGGCCACCCCGAGCTCGCCTCGCATATCGCCCAGTCGGTCATTCTCGACGAGTTCGATCTCACCATCGTCAACAAGATGGAGGTCGACCACGGGCTCACCGTGCCGCTGAACCTGATGTTCGGGTCGCCGAAGGAATGGCCGTGCCCGGTCATTCCGCTGGCCGTCAACGTCGTGCAATACCCGCCGCCCACCGGTCACCGCTGCTTCATGCTCGGCAAGGCGATCCGCAAGGCGGTGGAGTCCTTCCCGCAGGATTTGCGCGTGGTGGTGTTCGGCACCGGCGGCATGTCGCATCAGATTTCCGGGCCGCGCGCGGGTCTGATCAACAGCAAGTTCGACAAGGCCTTCCTCGACAATCTGACCAAGGACCCGAAGAAGCTCACGCGCATCTCTCACCTCGAATTCATGCGCGAGGCCGGCGCCGAAGGCATCGAAATGGTGATGTGGCTGGTCATGCGGGGCGCGATCGACGACAAGGTGGATGAGGTCTATCGCTTCTATACCGTGCCCGCCTCGAACACGGCGGTCGGGCACATCATTCTCGAGAACAGGCCACGCGGCGCGACGAAACGCAAGCATACGGCCGCGCGCACAAGCAAGCGTACCGCGCCGACGAGGACCAGGCGCGCCGCCGCGCGCGCGTGAAGTCAGCCGCAGGGAGAGGCAAGTGATCAAAATCTGTGTTGCCGGTCAGGGCGCCTTCGGCCAGAAGCACCTTGACGCTCTGAAGCGTATTGCCGAGGTCGAAGTCACCTCGTTGGTGGGCGGCAATCAGGATGCCACCGCAGAGGTCGCCAAGAAATACGGCATTCCCCACCACACGGGCGAACTCGGCGAAGGCATCAAGCGCGCCGATGCCGTGATCCTGACCACCCCCACCAAGATGCACTTTCGTCAGGGTGAGCAGGTGATGCGCGCCGGCAAACACGTGCTGGTCGAGATTCCGATCACCGACAGCGTCGAGGATGCCGAGAACCTGGTGCGGATCGCCAAGGAGACCGGCGTCGTCGCCATGGGCGGTCACGTCCGCCGCTTCAACCCCAGCCACCAGTGGATCCACAAGCGCATCAAGAAGGGCGAGCTCGCGATCCAGCAGATGGACGTGCAGACCTATTTTTTCCGCCGCAAGAACATCAATGCGGCCGGCAATCCGCGCAGCTGGACCGACCATCTCCTCTGGCATCACGCCGCCCACACGATCGACCTGTTCCAGTACCAGACCGGCGAGACGATCTCCGATTGCTATGCCGTGCAGGGACCGATTCACCCAGAGCTCAATATCGCCATGGACATGGGAATCGTGGCGAAGGTGCCATCGGGGGCAATCCTCACGTTGTCGCTGTCATTCAACAACGACGGACCGCTCGGCTCGTTCTTCCGCTACATCTGCGACAACGGCACCTACCAGGCCTTCTACGACGACCTGGCCGACGGAAAGAAGAATCCGATCGATGTGTCCAAGGTGGACGTGTCGATGGACGGCATCGAGCTCGAGGACCGCGAATTCATTGCCGCGATCAAGGAGAAGCGCGAGCCGAACGCGAGCCTCGCCCAGCTCCTTCCCTGCATGCGCGTGCTCGGCCGGCTCGAGCAGATCGTCGATCCGCGTCGCCAAGCGCACGCGTAGGGATTGGCAGCGGACTGTGGAGCGCATTCGGCAATAGTTAATCCCGTGGCGTGGCCGGACGCGCTGCGATGCCCTCCGCCGGAGCGGAGCATGGTGCTCGCGTTCCGGGGGGCTTCGCGCCGCGGGGGGCTCAGGCGGAAAGGGCGGCGCCGATTCACCGATCTGCCGCAAGGCGCTTTTCTCTTTGCAGATTCCCATGTAAAGGCAGGCGCGAAACAAGTTGGAATTCAAACTATCTGATCGGTTCCGGCAGGAATTGAAACTTATGAAGCGGAGAAAAACCTTATGCTGCGCAAACAATTGATTTCAGGCCTGGGGGCCGTCGCGTTCGCGACGGGGTTCGCCAGCGGCGCCCTGGCCCAGGACACCGTCAAGATCGGCCTCATTCTGCCGATGACCGGTCAGCAAACGTCGACCGGGAAGCAGATCGATGCCGCCGTTCGGCTCTTCATGCAGCAGAACGGCAACACGGTTGCCGGCAAGAAGATCGAGGTCATCCTCAAGGACGATGCCGCGGTCCCGGATACCACCAAGCGTCTGGCGCAGGAATTGATCGTCAACGACAAGGTCGCCTTCATCGCCGGGTTCGGCGTCACGCCGGCGGCGCTCGCCGCCGCCCCGCTGGCGACCCAGGCCAAGGTGCCGGAGGTCGTCATGGCGGCCGGCACCTCGATCATCACCGAGCGCTCGCCCTATATCGCGCGCACGAGCTTCACGTTGGCCCAGTCGACCGTCCCGATGGCGGACTGGGCGGCCAAGAACAAGATCAAGAAGGTCGTCACGATGGTGTCCGACTACGCCCCGGGTGCCGACGCCCAGTCCTCGTTCAAGGAAGCCTTCACCAAGGCGGGCGGCGAGATCGTCGGCGAGATCAAGTTCCCCCTGGCGAGCCCGGACTTCGCGCCGTTCCTGCAGCGCGCGGCCGACTCCAAGCCGGACGCCGTCTTCGTGTTCGTGCCGTCCGGCCAGGGCGCCCAGTTCGTCAAGCAGTTCGTCGAGCGCGGCCTCGACAAGGCCGGCATCAAGATCATCGGCCCCGGCGACGTGACCGACGACGACCTGCTCAACGGCATGGGCGATGTCGTGATCGGCACCGTAACGGCGCACTTCTATTCGGCGGCGCACGCGTCGGCGATGAACAAGGCGTTCGTCGATGCGTTCAAGAAGGCCAACCACTTCCGCCCGAACTTCATGGCGGTCGGCGGCTACGACGGCATGCACCTGATCTACGAGGCGTTGAAGAAGACCAACGGCTCGACCGATGGCAATGCCCTGATCAACGCCATGAAAGGCCTGAAATGGGAGAGTCCGCGCGGCCCGATCTCGATCGATCCGGACACCCGGGACATCGTGCAGAACGTGTATATGCGCAAGGTTGAGAAGGTCGGCGGGGAACTGTACAACGTCGAATTCGCGACCTTCGATTCCATCAAGGACCCGATCAAGGCTGCCGCCAAGAAGTAGCCGACTGACACCTTCGCCTCCCGATTTTGCGGGAGGTCCGGCTCCCGGGCCGTCTGGTCCGGGAGCCGGCGCGCGCAACGCTGTGGGGACAGCCGTCATTTCATGTTGACTATTCTGTTCGATGGAATCGCCTACGGCATGCTGCTGTTCGTGCTGGCCTGTGGGCTTGCCGTCACGCTCGGCCTGATGAACTTCGTCAATCTCGCCCACGGCTCGTTCGCCATGGCGGGCGGTTACATCACGCTCATCCTGGTCAACCGCAACGGCATTCCATTTTTCGCCGCCCTGCCGATGGCCTTCGTGGCAACGGCCGCCATTGGGGCGCTGTTCGAGCGCACCCTCTACGTTCACGTCTATGCCAAGCCGCATCTCGACCAGGTGCTGTTCACCATCGGCCTCGTGTTCATGTCGGTGGCGGCGGTCGATTACGTCATGGGGTCGCAGCAGCAATACATCCAGTTGCCCAGCATGCTGCAGGGCCAGATCAACCTGCTCGGCCTCAATGTCGGAAAGTACCGCCTGCTCATCATCGTCATCTGCGGGCTGCTGACGATCGCGCTGCAGTTCATCCTGGCGGGGACCCGCTTCGGCAGCCGCTTGCGGGCTTCGGTCGACGATCCACGCGTCGCCAGCGGCCTCGGCATTCATGTGAAAGGCGTGTTCGCCGTCACCTTTGCCGTCGGCTCCGGCCTGGCAGGATTGGGCGGCGCCCTCGGGGCGGAAATTCTCGGCCTCGACCCCACGTTCCCGCTGAAATTCATGATCTACTTCCTGATCGTGGTGACGGTCGGCGGCACTTCCAGCATCACCGGTCCGTTCCTCGCCTCGCTCCTGCTCGGCATCGGCGACGTGGCGGGAAAATATTACGTCCCGAAGTTCGGCGCCTTCGTCATCTACACGATCATGATCGTGGTACTGATCTGGCGGCCGCAGGGCCTGTTCGCCCGCAGCACGGCGCGGTGACGTCATGGCGCAACCGCTTACCGAAGGCATCAGCCGCTATCTCGCCCACCGCGCAAGCTGGCATCCGCTGGAAATCGCGTTCTGGGCGCTCGCGCTCGCGTCCGTCTTCTTCCTGCCCAACAAGCATCTCATCCTCACCGAGATTGCGATCCTGGCGCTGTTCGCGCTGTCGCTCGATCTGATCCTCGGCTATTCGGGCATCATCTCGCTCGGCCACGCCGCCTTTTTCGGCTTCGGCGGCTATGTGGCCGGCCTGCTGGCCAAGCACAACATCATCGCCGAGCCGGTGCTGGCGCTGCTCGTCTCCGGCCTCGCGGCGCTCATTCTCGGCTTCGTCACCAGCTTTCTGGTGCTGCGCGGCTCCGACCTCACCCGGCTGATGGTGACGCTCGGCGTGTCGCTGGTCCTGCGCGAGATCGCCAACCAGATGGACTGGCTGACCGGCGGCGCCGACGGGCTGCAGGGCATCACGATGAGCCCGATCCTCGGCATGTTCGCCTTCGATATCGCCGGCCACGTGGCCTATGTGTATTGCCTCATCGTGCTGTTTCTGCTGTTCCTGCTGGCGCGCCGCATCGTCAACTCGCCGTTCGGCCTGTCGCTGCTCTCGGTCAAAGGCAATCCGCTGCGCGCCTCCGCCGTCGGCATTTCGGTGAACGGCCGCCTGGTGGCGATCTACACGGTGTCGGCCGGCTATGCCGGCATCGCCGGCGCGCTGCTGACGCAGACCACCCAGTTCTGCTCGCTCGACGTGTTCTCATTCGAGCGCTCGGCCGATGTCCTGCTGGCGCTCACCATCGGCGGCATCGGCTATCTCTACGGCGGCATCGTCGGCTCGGTTCTGTTCAAGCTGATGCAGGATTATCTCGCCAACCTCACGCCGCAATACTGGCAGTTCTGGATCGGGCTGGTGCTCGTCATCCTCGTGCTGGTCGGCCGCGAGCGCATGGCCAGCTGGTCGGCGCCGCTGCGCACATTGCTCGCGCGCATCGGGCCGCGTGCCGGCCGCCCGGTGGAAGCCACGCGGCCTTCACCGGCGGAAGGGCCATAGCCGATGGCGCCGGTGCTCGAAACGGTGGGACTGGTGAAGCGGTTCGGCGGCATCACAGCCGCCAGCGACATTTCGCTGCGCGTGGAAAAGGGCGCCCGCCACGCGCTGATCGGCCCCAACGGGGCGGGCAAGACCACGGTGATCAATCTCCTCACCGGCATGCTGCGCCCGACCTCCGGCCAGATCCTGCTCGACGGCAATGACATCACCGGCGTCGAGCCGCACGAGCGCGTGCGCCGCGGCGTCGCCCGCACGTTCCAGATCAACCAGCTGTTCGGCGACCTGACCCCGATCGAGACGATCGGGCTGGCCGTATCGGAGCGCATGGGAACCGGACGCCAGTGGTGGCGCGTGATCGGCAGCAGGTCCGAGATTCTCGACGATGTCGTGAGCCTCATCGAGCAGTTCCACCTCGCCGACGTGATGTACGACCGCACCGCGATCCTGCCCTACGGCAAGCAGCGCCTCCTGGAGATCGCACTCGCCATCGCCTGCCGCCCGCGCGTGCTCCTGCTCGACGAGCCGGCCGCCGGCGTGCCCGATGCCGAACGCCACGAAATCCTCGCCACCATCGAGGCGCTGCCCAAGGATGTGACCGTGCTGCTGATCGAGCACGACATGGACATCGTGTTCAGCTTCGCCGACCGCATTTCCGTGATGGTCAATGGCGCCCTGTTCGTCGAGGGCGATCCCGACGACGTGGCGCGCGACCCGCGCGTCAAGGCGGTCTATCTCGGTGAGTCGCTCGATGCCTGACCTGCTGCGGATCGAGCGTCTGAGCGCCGGCTATGGCGAGGCCATCGTGCTGTCGGACATCTCGCTGCGCATTCCCGAAGGCCAGTCGATCGCCCTGCTCGGCCGCAATGGCATGGGCAAGACCACCCTGGTCAACTCCATCGTCGGCGTGACGCGCTACCTGGGCGGCGCCATCGCGCTCGACGGAAAAAACATCGAGCGCTTGCGCCCCGACCAGCGGGCGCATGCCGGCGTCGGCTGGGTGCCGCAGGAGCGCAACATCTTCAAGTCGCTCACCGTGCATGAGAACCTGACAGCCATCGCGCGTCCCGGCCAATGGACCTCGGAGCGGATCTACGACATGTTCCCGCGCCTGCGCGAGCGCCAGCGCAATCTCGGCAACCAGCTTTCGGGCGGCGAGCAGCAGATGCTGGCCGTCGGCCGCGCGCTCATTCTCAATCCCCGCATCCTGCTCCTCGACGAGCCGCTGGAAGGCTTGGCCCCCATTCTCGTGGAGGAGCTGCTGGTTGCGCTCCAGCGCATCATTCGCGAGGAGGGCACGTCCGCCATTGTGGTCGAGCAGAACGCGCAAAAAATTCTCGGCGTCACCGACCGCGCCATCATTCTCGAGCGCGGCATGGTGGTGCACGAGGCCGACAGCGCGTCGCTCAAGAGCGATCGCGCCACCCTCGAGCATTATCTCGGCGTCACCGCCACCCAGGGGGCCGGACGCGGCGCCAAGCGCCATTGACGGCCGTATCCGGCGGCGATGGGCCGCTTCCCACCCGCCTTCGCCAAAGCTTCGGCGCCCTCCGCCGGCGGCAGCGGGTGCCGGTCGTCGCCCTGTGGGCTCGCGGCGGAGCGGTTGCGGCGTTTTGGGGTTGACGACCTTCTCGTTCCTGCGCTTCGTTGCAGCCGACCCATTCCTCATGCGCGGCGTCGCCGAACGCCGATCAACCAGGGATCGAGCCGATGAAAAGAACCAAGCCGCCGTTCCGCGCCGATCACGTCGGCAGCTTTCTCCGCCCGCAGGCGATCCACGAGGCGCGGGCGAAGCACGAGAAACACGAGATCACCGACGCGCAGCTCAAGGAGATCGAGGATCGCGAGATCCGTGACGTCATCCGCAAGCAGGAAGAGGTCGGCCTGCAGCTTGCGACCGACGGCGAGTTCCGTCGCTCGTGGTGGCATTTCGACTTCTTCGGCATGCTCGACGGGGTCGAGATCTACGAGCTCGACCACGGCATCCAGTTCCGCGGCGTCCAGACCAAGCCGCTGAGCATTCGCGTCGTCGGCAAGCTCGGATTCTCCAATCATCCGATGCTAGACCATTTCAAGTTCCTGAAGGCGAACACGCGCGTCACGCCCAAGATGACCATTCCCAGCCCGAGCGTGCTGCACTTCCGCCTCGAGCGCGACGCGGTCGACAAGAAGCTCTACGGCGGCAACGACGCCATCTTCGACGATCTGGGCAGGACCTACCGTCAGGCCGTGAAGGCGTTCTACGACGCCGGCTGTCGCTACCTGCAGTTCGACGACACCGCGTGGGCCTATCTGTGCTCCCAGGAGGAGCTGCGCAAAGCCAAGGAGCGCGGCATGAACGTCGACACGGTGGCGAAGGATTACGCGCGCGTGATCAACCAGGCGCTCGAGGGCAAGCCGGCCGATATGGTGATCACCACCCATGTGTGCCGCGGAAATTTCCGCTCCACCTGGATCTCCGAGGGCGGCTACGAGCCGATCGCCGAGCTGCTCCTGGGCGACGTGAACTACGACGGCTACTTCCTCGAATACGATACGGAGCGGGCGGGCGGCTTCGAGCCGCTGCGCTTCCTGCCCAAGGGCAACAAGGTCGTGGTGCTCGGCCTGATCACGTCGAAATCCGGAACGCTGGAGAAGACCGACGACGTCAAGCGGCGCATCGACGAGGCGGCGAAATTCGCCGCGCTGGAGCAGTTTGCCCTGAGTCCGCAATGCGGCTTCGCCAGCACCGAGGAAGGCAACATCCTCACCGAAGACCAGCAATGGGCGAAGATGCGCGAGATCGTCGAGCTCGCCGAGGAATTGTGGGGGAAGTAGCAGAGCAGCCGTAGCCCGCATGGAGCGAAGCGGAATGCGGGAGCGGCCCATCCCGGATTACGCTGCGCTCCATCCGGGCTACAGCCCGAGAGACAAGGGGAAGCCATGCAACGCACCAAGCCGCCGTTCCGCGCCGATCACGTCGGCAGCCTGCTGCGCACCGCGCCGCTCAAGGAGGCGCGGGCCAAACGCGACAGGGGCGAGATCACGGCCGAGGCTCTCCGCCAGACCGAGGACCGCGAGATCGAAAAGATCATCAGGCGACAGGAGGATGTCGGCCTCGAGGCCGTGACCGACGGCGAGTTCCGCCGCTCGTGGTGGCATTTCGATTTCTACAAGGGGCTCGCTGGCGTGGAGCTCTATGCCACCGGTGCCGGGATCAAGTTTGCCGGCGTCGAGACCAAGGCCGAGGGCCTGCGCATCGTCGACAAGCTGGATTTTACCGGCCACCCCATGCTGGCCCATTTCGGGTTCCTCAAGGAGCACGCGCGGGCGGTGCCGAAAATGACCATCCCGGCACCCTCGACGCTGCATTTCCGCCAGGGCCGGCAGGCGATCAGCCGCGACGTCTATCCCGACCTCGACGCATTCTTCGACGACCTCGCCGCCACTTATCGCAAGGCGATCCGGGCGTTCTACGACGCGGGCTGCCGCTACCTGCAGCTCGACGATACGGCGTGGTCGATGCTGTGCGATCCGCGCGAGCGCGAGCATTCGCGTGAGCGCGGTGACGATCCGGACTCGCTGCCGGCGCGCTACGCGCGCGTGACCAACCAGGCGCTGGCCGGCCGGCCGGCCGACATGGCCATCACCATGCATTCGTGCCGCGGCAATTTCCGCTCGACCTTCATCGCCTCGGGCGGTTACGAGTCCGTCGCCGAGCACCTGTTGGGCGAGGTCGACATCGACGGCTGGTTCCTCGAATACGACACCGACCGCGCCGGCGGCTTCGAACCGCTGCGTTACGTCCCCAAAGGCGGGAAAATCGTGGTGCTCGGGCTGGTCACGTCGAAGAGCGGCAAGCTGGAGAAGAAGGACGACATCAAGCGCCGCATCGACGAGGCCACGCGCTTCGTCGATGTCGATCAGCTCGCCTTGAGCCCGCAATGCGGCTTCGCCTCCACCGAGGAAGGCAACGTGCTGGCCGAGGACGAACAATGGGCCAAGCTCGCCATGATCGCCGAGCTCGCCGACGAGGTATGGGGGCGGTGAGGCTTGGCGCGTGCTAGAAACTCGGAGTCGTTCCCGCGCAAGCGGGAACCCATGACCACTGACTCTGCGAAATTCGCTCCGATAGTGGTCATGGGTCCCCGCCTTCGCGGGGACGACGGGCTCTTCGCCAGGACAACTCCATGACCAGAACCAAGCCACCCTTCCGCGCCGATCACGTCGGCAGCCTGTTGCGGCCGCCCGCTCTCAAGCAGGCGCGTGCTGCGCGCGAGGCGGGCGGGATCACGCCCGCCGCGCTGAAAGAGATCGAGGATGACGAGATCGCCAAGGCGATCGCACGCCAGGAGGCGATCGGGCTCAAATCCGTGACCGACGGCGAATTCCGCCGCGCCTTCTGGAACTACGACTTTCTCGGCGCGCTGCCCGGCGTGGAGGCCTATCTCGGCGAGCGCAAGATCAAGTTCCAGGGCGTGCAGCCCAAGCCCATGATGCTGCGCGTGATCGGCAAGCTCGGCAGTTTCAGCACCCATCCGATGCTCGATCATTTCCGCTTCGTGCAGGCGCATACCGGGGCCACGCCGAAGATGACGATCCCGTCGCCCACGTCGCTGCACTTCCGCTATGGCCGCGATGCCGTTCCCGAGGCCATCTATCCGGAGATGGACGATTTCTACGCCGACCTCGGTCAGACCTACCGCAAGGCGGTGCGCGCCTTCGCCGATGCCGGCTGCCGCTATCTCCAGCTTGACGAGGTCAATCTCGCCTACCTGTGCGATCCCAAGCTCCGCCAGCTGGTCAAGGACCGCGGCGAGGATCCGGAGACGCTGCCGCGCCACTATGCCGGCATGGTCAACATGGCGATCTCCGACATTCCAGAAGACATGACCATCACGATGCATCTGTGCCGCGGAAATTTCCAATCCACCTTCGTGGCGAGCGGCGGCTACGAGCCGGTAGCCGAGCTCCTGTTCAACACCATCAACGTGCACGGCTATTTCATGGAGTACGACACCGACCGCGCCGGCGGGTTCGAGCCGCTGCGCCTCGTGCCCAAGGGCAAGACGGTGGTGCTGGGGCTGGTGACGTCCAAGAGCGGCAAGCTGGAAGCGCAAGACGACATCAAGCGCCGTATCGACCAAGCGGCGAAGTTCGTCGATATCGACCAGCTGGCCTTGAGCCCGCAATGCGGCTTCGCCTCGAGCGAGGAAGGCAATATTCTGGCGGAAGACGAGCAATGGGCAAAGCTTGAAATGATCGTCGCGCTGGCACAGGAGGTGTGGGGCTAGTCGGGGCGTCAAACCAACAATGCGCCATCCAATGGTGCACAACGGGAGGGAAGGCATGAGCAGGCTAATGAACCGGTTCGTCCGTATCGGCGGCGCTATCGCCGTCGCGGCGCTGGCGTGCTCGGCGGCGCTGGCGCAACAAAGCAATCCGATCACGATCGGGTTCGGCATGGCGCTGACCGGGCCGCTTGCCGCCAACGGAAAAATGTCGCTGCTCGCGATGAAGATCTGGGAGGAGGACGTCAACGCCAAGGGCGGGCTCAACGGCCGGCCGGTCAAGCTCGTCTACTATGACGACCAGAGCAGCCCGTCGACCATCCCGGGCATCTATACGAAGCTGCTCGACGTCGACAAGGTCGACTTTGCCGTCAGCGGATATGCGTCGACCCAGATCGCGCCGGCGATGCCAATCATGATCCAGAAGAAGCGGCTGTTTCTCAGCCTGTTCGGCACCGGCATCAACGACGAGTTCAATTACGACCGCTACTTCTCCATGCTGCCGACCGGGCCGACGCCGAAACCTACTTTCACCAAGGGCTTCTTCAAGGTGGCGCTGGCGCAGAACCCGAAGCCGCAGACCATCGCCATCGTCGCGGCGGATGCCGAGTTCGGCCGCAATGCGTCGGATGGTGCACGCGAGAACGCGCAGAAAGCCGGGCTGAAGATCGTCTATGACAAGAACTATCCGCCGACCACGACCGACTTCACGCCGATCGTGCGGGCGATCCAGGCGGCCAATCCCGACGTCGTCGTCATCTGCTCCTATCCGCTCGACTCGGTCGGCATGGTGAAGGCCATCAACGAACTCGGCTACAGGCCGAAGATGATCGGCGGCGCCATGGTCGGGCTGCAGGCCACGGTGTTCAAGACACAGCTTGGCCCGCTGCTCAACGGCCTCGTCAACTACGAGACCTGGATTCCGGCGCCGACCATGCAGTTCCCCGGCTCCATGGAGCTGCTCAAAAAGTATCAGGCACGCGCCGCCGCCGAGGGCGTCGATCCGCTCGGCTACTACATGCCGGTCTGGGCCTATGCCTACCTGCAGGTGCTGGAACAGGCCATCGCGGCGACCAAGAGCCTCAAGGACGACGTGCTCGCCGACCATATCCGCAAGACCACGTTCAAGACCGTGGTAGGCGACGTGACGTTCGGCGCCAAGGGCGAATGGGCCGAGGACCGTATGCTGCTGGTCCAATTCCAGAACATCAAGAGCAACAGCATCGACGATTTCCGCGACCTGTCGACGGAGGTGATCCTCGATCCGCCGCAATACAAGTCCGGCAACGTGATCTACCCTTACGCCGATGCGAAGAAATAGGTGAATCGTAGGGTGGGTTGAGGCGCGGCATTCGGCCTGCCTACTGAAACCACGGCGTGTTGCGCCGAAACCCACCAGCAACAAACACGGAATGGTGGGTTTCGGCGCGCGAGGCCGCAACCCTGGCTGCGACGTCGCACAAGGCACCTCAACCCACCCTACGATTCTGGAGGTCTACATGACTCGAACCAAGCCGCCGTTCCGCGCTGACCATGTCGGCAGCCTGCTGCGCAGCGCGCCCGTGAAGGCGGCGCGGGAGAAGCGCCAGCGCGGCGAGATCGACCCCGCCGCCCTGAAGGACATCGAAGACCGCGAGATCGCGCAGCTGATCCGCAAGCAGGAGGAGGTTGGGCTGCAGTCCATCACCGACGGCGAGTTACGCCGCTCGTGGTGGCATCTCGATTTCCTCTGGGGCCTGACCGGCATCGAGCGCTACGAGATGGCGCAGGGCATTGCGTTTGCCGGCATGCGCACGCGCGCCGAGGGGGCGCGCGCGGTCGGCAAGGTAGCGTTCAACGGCCACCCGATGATCGAGCATTTTCGCTTCGTGCAGGCGCATACGAGCCGAACCGCGAAGATCACCATTCCGGCGCCGTCGGCGCTGTACGGCCGCACCGGCCGCGAAGCCGTGAGTGAAAAAGCCTATCCGTCACTGGACGAATTTTTTGTCGACCTCGGCGCGGCCTACCGTCAGGCGGTGCGCGCCTTCGCCGACGCCGGCTGCCGCTATCTGCAGCTCGACGAAGTGTTCATTCCCATGCTGTGCGATTCGAAATACCGCCAGATCCAAAAGGACCGCGGCGACGATCCGGACCGGCTGGCGGAGCTCTATGGCGAGCTCATAAACACGGCCATGTCCGACATCCCGGACGACATGACCATCACCATGCACATGTGCCGCGGCAACTACCGTTCCACCCACATGGGGTCGGGCGGCTACGAGCCGGTGGCCGAGGTGCTGTTCGGCCGCGTCAAGGTGCACGGCTATTTCATGGAGTACGACACCGAGCGTGCCGGCGGGTTCGAGCCGCTGCGCCTTGTCCCCAAGGACCGAATGGTCGTGCTCGGCCTGGTCACCACCAAGACCGGAAAACTCGAGTCCAAGGACGCGATCAAACGGCGCATCGACGAGGCGGCGAAATTCATCGACCTCGATCAGCTGGCCTTGAGCCCGCAATGCGGCTTCGCCTCCAGCGAGGAGGGCAACGTGCTGGCCGAGGAAGAGCAGTGGGCCAAGCTGCGCATGATCGTCGAGGTGGCCCGCGAGGTCTGGGGCTGAAGGTCATTTCGGGTTGCCGCGCAGCGGCAAGCCCGGAATCCATGATCACCGGTTGCGGGATTTTTGCTAGGACAGTGGCTATGGGTTCCGGCCCGCGCGCTGCGCGCGCGACCGGAACGACGGCGTAGGGGAGAGTCGATGCCAGGCATTGTTGCCGGAAAAGTCGCGATCGTGACCGGGGCGGGACGTGGGATCGGCCGCGCCATCGCGCTCCTGATGGCGCAGGAAGGCGCCCGCGTGATGGTCAATGACGTCGGCGCGAGCCTCGAAGGGGCCGGTGCCGATGCCGGTCCGGCGCAGGCCGTGGCCGACGAGATCAGCAAGGCCGGTGGCGAGGCGGTCGCCAGCACGCTGTCCATTACCGAGCCCAAGAATACCGACGCCATCGTCACCGCGGCGCTCGATGCCTTCGGCCGCGTCGACATCCTGGTCAACAATGCCGGCATTCTGCGCGACCGCATCTTTCACAAGATGAGCTGGTCCGACTGGCACGACGTGCTCGCGGTGCATCTCGACGGCTCGTTCAACATGAGCCGCGCGGTGGCCGGCCATTTCCGCGAGCAGAACTCCGGCAGCTTCGTGCACATGACGTCGACCTCCGGCCTGATCGGCAATTTCGGCCAGGCCAATTACATGGCGGCGAAGCTCGGCATCGCCGGCCTGTCGCGCTCGATCGCGCTCGACATGGCGCGCTTCAACGTGCGCTCCAATGCGGTCGCGCCGTTCGCCTGGAGCCGCATGATCGGCTCGATTCCCGCCGACACGCCGGAGGAAAAGGCGCGGGTGGAAAAGTTCCAGCAGATGACGCCGGAAAAAATCGCGCCGCTGGTCGTCTATCTGGCCTCCGATGCTGCTGCGGGCGTGTCGGGTCAAATCTTTGGCGTCCGCCGCAATGAGGTGTTTCTATTCAACCAGCCGCGGCCGATCCGCTCGCTGCATCGCTCCGAAGGCTGGACGCCGGCAAGCCTCAACGAGCAGTTCAAGGGCGCCTTCGCGGGTTCGTTCACGCCGCTCGACCGCTCGGGCGACGTGTTCAGCTGGGATCCGGTGTGATGGGCGAGGCGCCCGACTCCGACCCGATCGCGCAGATCCGCGCCGCCGTCCGCGCGCTGTGCGCAAAATTTCCCGGCGAGTACTGGCGCGCGCTCGATCGCGAGCGCGCGTATCCGACCGGGTTCGTGCAGGCGCTGACCGAAGCCGGGTTCCTCGCCGCGCTCATCCCGGAGGAGTATGGCGGCAGCGGGCTCACCATGCGGGCAGCCGCCGCCATCATGGAGGAGATCCACGCGGCCGGCTGCAACGGCGCCGCCTGCCACGCCCAGATGTACACCATGGGCACGCTGCTGCGGCATGGCAGCGCGGAGCAGAAGCAGAAGTATCTTCCCGGGATCGCCAAGGGGACGCTGCGGCTGCAGGCCTTCGGGGTCACCGAGCCGACCTCGGGCACGGATACGCTGAGTCTGCGCACCACCGCGACGCGCGAAGGCAATGACCACTACGTCGTCGACGGGCAGAAAATCTGGACGTCGCGCGCGGAGCATTCCGACCTGATGCTGCTGCTGGCGCGCACCACGCCGCGCGAGCAGGCGAAGCGACGCACCGACGGCCTGTCGGTGTTCCTGGTGGACATGCGCGGGACACAGGGCCTCACCATCCGGCCGATCCGCACCATGATGAACCACGCCACCACGGAAGTGTTCTTCGACCACATGCGGGTGCCCGCCGAAAACCTGATCGGCGAAGAAGGGCAGGGCTTTCGCTACATCCTGTCCGGCATGAATGCCGAGCGCATCCTGATCGCCGCGGAATGCATCGGCGATGCCAAATGGTTCATCGGCAGGGCCTCGTCCTACGCCAAGGAGCGCGCCGTGTTCGGGCGCCCGATCGGGCAGAACCAGGGCGTCCAGTTCCCCATCGCCCGCGCCTATGCGCAGATGCGCGCCGCCGAGCTGATGGTGCATGAGGCGGCGGCGCTGTACGAGGCGGGCCGCGACTGCGGCGCCGAGGCCAACATGGCCAAGCTGCTGGCCGCCGACGCGTCGTGGGCCGCCGCCGACATGTGCGTGCAGACCCATGGCGGGTTCGGCTTTGCCGAGGATTTCGATATCGAGCGCAAGTTCCGTGAGACGCGGCTCTACCAGGTGGCGCCGATCTCGACCAACCTCATCCTGTCCTACCTGGCCGAGCACGTGCTCGGGCTGCCCAGGTCGTATTGAGTCGGTCGTTCCGGGGCGCGGGGCGTCAGCCCGCGAGCCCGGAACCCATAACCCCGGTGGTGCGAAATTGGCTGAAACGATGGTGGATATGGATTCCGGGCCCGCCGCTTCGCGGCGTCCCGGAATGACGGCCGGGGTGGACCTGAAGTGACTCTCCCGCTCTCCGGTCTTCTCGTCGTGTCGCTGGAACAGGCGGTGGCGGCGCCGACCTGCACCTGCCGGCTCGCCGACGCCGGCGCGCGCGTCATCAAGCTCGAACGGCCGGAAGGCGACTTCGCCCGCTATTACGACAACCTTGCCAGCGGCGAGAGCGCCTATTTCGTCTGGCTCAACCGCGGCAAGGAGTCGGTGGTCGTCGATCTGGCGCGCTCCGACGACAAGGCGCTGCTCGCCGCGCTCCTGGCCCGCGCCGACGTATTCGTGCAGAACCTGAAACCCGGCGCCATCGCCAAGCTCGGCTTCCCGCTGGACGATTTGCGCAAAAAACATCCGCGGCTGATCGTGTGCTCGATCTCTGGCTACGGCGAGACCGGGCCTTACGCGCAGCGCAAGGCCTATGACATGCTGGTCCAGGCTGAGGCTGGGCTCGCCTCGGTGACCGGCGGGCCCGAGGCGCCGGCGCGGGTCGGCGTCTCGGTGTGCGATATCGCCGCCGGCATGAACGCCTATGAGGCCATCCTCGAGGCGCTGATCGCGCGCCAGCGCAGCGGCGATGGCGCAAACCTGAGCGTCTCCATGTTCGACGCCATGGCGGACTGGATGACGGTGCCGCTGCTGCAGCACGAGGGCGGACAGCCGCCGGCACGCGTCGGCCTCGCCCACACGTCGATCGCGCCCTATGGCGTGTTCCGCACCCGCGACGGTGCCGACGTGTTGATCTCGATCCAGAGCGACCGCGAATGGCGGGTGCTGGCTGAGCAGGTGCTGGACGATGCGTCGCTGGCGGCCGATCCGGCCTTCGCCACCAATGTGGAGCGCGTCAAGCGCCGGTCCGAAACCGATGCGCGCGTCGCAAAGGTGTTCGGCGCCATGGACGTCGAGCCGCTGACGGCAAGACTCGCGGCGGCCGATATCGCGTTCGGCCGCGTCAACGACACCGGCACGCTGGCCAAACACCCGCACCTGCGGCGCATCGCGGTGCACACGCCGAGCGGGACGATCACCTATCCGGCGCCGGCCGAGCAGCGCACCTCAGGGGCCCGCCAGTACGGGCCGGTGCCGGCGCTGGGCGAGCACACGGCGCAGGTGCGTGCCGAGTTCATGCCTGAACGGTAAGGCGCGTCCATTGCGCTGAGCCCGCTGCCACCCTTCGAGACGCGCCCTGCGAGCCCTCCTCAGGATGAGGTCTGAGCAAGCTCAACCGTCCTCACCCTGAGGAGGGCAGGCAATCGCATATGGCTCGCCGCTTGGAGATGGCAACGCGCGCGCCACTTGCTCCACCTCTCCCCGCGTGCGGGGAGAGGTCGATTTGCGAGCGGAGCCCTTGCGAAGCGAAGCAAATCGGGTGAGGGGGCTTGTCCACGAGCTCAGACTCGCGGCTACGCCCCCTCACCCGGATTCCTTCGCTG
>Ga0209466_1000005_pt1 | contig 51728 bp, 44 predicted proteins | sample PanSoiPlo30MoBio_FD_188323 | JGI IMG/M metagenome (GOLD analysis project Ga0209466, IMG submission 188323) | Tropical forest soil microbial communities from Panama analyzed to predict greenhouse gas emissions - Panama Soil Plot 30 MoBio (SPAdes)... | ecosystem: Environmental > Terrestrial > Soil...
CGGCCTACGAGCCGGGCGACACGCTGCGGCAGAAGCTGATCGACGAGATCAGCAACTGGACGAAGTTCATAGACGAGCACAACATCAAGCCGGAGTAGTTGATTCCACGGCTATGCCGCTTGCTCCACCTCTCCCCGCAAGCGGGGAGAGGTGACAGAGCAAGCGGCACGCTTCCAGCACGAATCATGAGCATCGAGTTCACCCTCAACGGCCAGAGCGTTCGCCTCGACGAGACCGATCCCACCCGCCCGCTGCTCTCCGTCCTGCGCGAGGATTTTTCCCTGCACGGCAGCCGCTTTGGGTGCGGCCTGGAGCAGTGCGGCGCCTGCATGGTGCTGATCGACGGCGTACCGACGCAGTCGTGCGCGCGCGAGATCGCCACGATCGCCGGCCACGCTGTCACCACGGTCGAAGGGCTGTTGCACGACGGCAGGCCGCATCCGCTGCAACAAGCCTTCCTCGACGAACAGGCCGGCCAGTGCGGCTATTGCCTGTCGGGCATCCTAATCTCGGCAGCCGCGCTGCTCGCGCACAACACGGCACCGAGCCGTGCCGAGGTGGCGGCGGCGCTCGACAGAAACCTCTGCCGCTGTGGCGTGCACAACCGCATCATCCGCGCCGTGCAACGGGCCGGCGCTGCCATGGCGGCCGGCGCATGACCACGCTACCCGCCAGCCTCGTCGACAATCCGCGCCTCGATCAGTGGATTGCGTTCCAGCATGGCCACGTGATTCTCAAGACCGGCAAGGTGGAGATCGGGCAGGGCGTCCTGACCGCCCTCGCGCAGATCGCCGCCGAAGAGCTCGAGGTGCCGCTGGCGCGCTTGCTGGTCGTGTCCGGCGAGACGCCGGCCTGCCCGTCGGAGGGGTTCACGTCCGGCAGCAACTCCATCGTAGTGTCGGGCAGCGCCGTTCGCCTGGTGTGCGCCGAGGTACGCGCGCAGTTCCTCCGCCGCGTGGCCGGCGAACTCGGTTGCACGCCCGACGACCTCGCCATCGAGGACGGCCGCGTGCTCCGCGGCGGCCGCGACACCGGTCACGACTACTGGTCGCTGCCAATTGATCTGGCCCGACCGGCGACTGGAACTGCGCCGGCCCGGAAACCGACCGACTATCGGGTGGTCGCCAAAGGCGTTGCGCGGATCGACCTTCCGCCAAAGATTGGGGGTGCGGCCTTCATCCACGACCTCGCGCCCGAGAATGTGTTGCACGCCCGCATGGTGCGGCCGCCGTGGCGCGGCGCGCGGCTGGTGGCGCTCGACGAGGCCGCAGTGCGGCGTGCGGCTGGGACGCCCATCGAGGTGCTGCGCGAGGGCGACCTCGTCGCCTTCACGTCGGAGCATGAGTTCGCCGTCATGCGTGCGTCCGCAGCCGCGCGAGCGCTCGCCATCTGGGAGGGCGGCGCCCGGCCGTCACCCGACGCTGGCGAGACCGAGTGGCTCATGCGCCAGCCATCGCGCGATCGCGTCGTGGAGACTGGATCAGGCGCCGTGGCGGCGGGCAATCGCGTGGTCGAGGCGACCTATTCGCGCGGCTTCCTCACTTATGGATCGATCGGCCCGTCCTGCGCGCTCGCCGAATTCCGCGACGGAACGTTGAGCGTATGGACCCATTCGCAAGGGCCGTTCGTGCTACGCACCTGGCTTGCCCGTACGCTGAAAATCTCGCCTGAGCGCATCAACGTGTTCCATCGCCAGGGGGCCGGCTGCTACGGCCATAACTCGGCCGACGACGCAGCGTTCGACGCCGCCTTCGTGGCGACCCGCGTGGCGGGCCGCGTGGTGCGCGTGCAGTGGACCCGCGAGGACGAGTTTTCAGCCGCGCCGCTCGGCGCCGCCATGGCGGTGAAGCTGCGGGCCGTGCTCGACCAAAACCTGCGCCCCGCCGACTGGACCATCGAGATCTTCAGCCCCGTCCATGCGCAGCGGCCCGGCATGAATGGCAGCGCCAACCTGCTCGGCGCCGAGGCGTTGCCGGAGGCGCCTCCACCGCCCGCGGAGATCGCTGACGTGCCAGATGCGGCGGGCGGCGGCGCCACCCGCAACGGCCAGGCGCTCTACGATCTGCCGCGCCACCGCCTGGTGCATCATCTGCTTGCCGACGTGCCGGTGAGAACCTCGTCGCTGCGCGGTCTCGGCGCCTATGCCAACGTCTTCGCCATCGAATCCTTCATGGACGAGCTGGCCGAGCTCGCCGGCCTGGATCCGGTAGCCTACCGGCTGTCGCTGTTGTCGGATGCGCGTGCCCGGCACGTGATCGAGACCGCCGCCAGCATGGCGGGCTGGCCCGGCCCGAGCGACGCCGCCAGCGGCCGCGCGCTGGGCCTGGGCTTCGCCCGCTACAAGAACCGCGCCGCCTATATGGCGGCGGTGGCCGAGGTCGAGGTCGAGACGGAGGTTCGGCTGCGGCACGTGTGGGCCTGCGTCGATGCCGGCCTCGTGATCAACCCTGATGGCGCCGCCAACCAGATCGAGGGCGGCATCATCCAGGCGGCGAGCTGGGCCCTGAAGGAGCAGGTGCGCTTCGCCGACGGCCGTGTCGCCGCCGCCACCTGGGACGACTACCCGATCCTGCGCTTTTCCGAGGTGCCGGAGGTCGACATCCGGTTGGTTGACGCGCCGCAGGAGCCGGCCCTCGGCGTCGGCGAGGTCGCCATCGGCCCCACTGCGGCCGCCATCGGCAACGCCGTGGCGCGCGCGCTCGGGGTCCGCCTGCGCGATCTGCCATTGACGCGCGAACGCATCATGGCGACGCTGCTGGCGGAGAAATAGACCAAGCGACCACGGGAGGATCACATGACGTTTCTCGGGCGCGCGGCTTTGGCCTGCGCGGTGCTGCTGGCAATCGCGCCGGCCCAATCGCGCGCGCAGGAGCTGTCCGGTAGGCCGATAAAACTCATTGTGGGGCTGGCGGCGGGCGGCGCCACCGACGTGATGGCGCGCCTGGTCGCGCAGAAGATGAGCGAGAGCCTGCGCACCACCGTGTTCGTCGAGAATCGCGCCGGCGGAAATTTTATTCCGGCGCTGCGTGATCTCACGGCGGCGCAGCCGGACGGGCATACGCTGTTCTTCATCTCGACCAGTTCGCTCATCACCCAGCCGCTGCACCCCGACTATCCATTCGACCTCACCACGCTCACGCCCGTCACCGAGGTCGCCACCGGGTCACTGATCCTGGTGGCGCGCAATGATCTCGGCATCAAGAGCGTCAAGGAGCTGGTCGATCATGCCAAAAGGAATCCCGGCAAGCTCAGCTTCGCGGTCGGTGGCGGCACCGGTAGCTCGCTCTACCTCGCCACCGCGCTGCTGAAATCCAAGACCGGGATCGAGATCAACATCATTCCCTACAAGGGCGCCGGCCCCGCGCTCAACGATCTGCTCGGCGGCCACATCGACGCCATGTTCGACGCCATGCCGGTGATGGTGCCGCACGCCAAGGCGGGAAAAGTGACGCCGCTGGCAGTGACCGGCACGACACGGTCGTCGGCCTTGCCGGACGTGCCGACCGTGATGGAAGCGGGGTTCGACTACGAGATTGCCGGCTGGTTCGGCATCCTGGCGCCCGCCAACACGCCGCGACCGGTCGTGCAGCGCCTGCGCGACGAAGTGGCCAAAGCGGTGGCGTATCCCGACGTCATCGCCCAGCTCGACTCCCAGGGCATGCAGCCGCGCGCCACCCAGCCCGACGAATGGCGCGCCTACCTCAAGAGCGAGCTCGAGCGCTACACGAAAATCATCAAGGAGGCCGGCATCAAGCCGGAGTAGTTCTCCCGCGTTGCATATCTCTCGGCTGTCATCCCGGGCGAGCCGCGCCAGCGGCGAGACCCGGGACCCATGTACCTCGGTCTCAGAATTGTCCGCGCACGATCCGACCGCCGGGGTACTTGGATCCCGGCTCTCGCTGCGGTCGGCCCGGATGACAGCCGAGCTTTTGGCAGAGTTGACGCGCCATCAAAGTGATGCACAACGACTGCATGGACTCCACTCCCATCCTCATCGTCGGTGGCGGGCCGGTCGGGCTGGCGCTCGCTGGCGATCTCGGCTGGCGTGGCCAGGAGTGCTTGCTGGTCGAGCAGTCGGACGGATCGATCCATCAGCCGCGCCAGGATCTGGTCGGCATCCGCACCATGGAATCCTGCCGCCGCTGGGGGCTGGTGCCGGCGGTCGAGGCGGCGCCGTATCCGCGCGACGTGCGGCAGGACAACGTCTACGTGACGAGCCTCACAGGCTACGAGCTCGGGCGCGAGCGCTTTCCCTCAATGGGCGCCGATACACCCCCATCCGTGAGCCCGCAAAAGCGTGAGCGCTGCCCGCAGAACATGTTCGATCCGATCCTGCGCGCCTTTGCGGCCTCGCATAAGACAGTCGAGCTGCGCTACCGCACGCGGCTCATCTCCTTCGTGCAGGATCGGGATGGCGTGACGGCCGACCTGGAAGATGTTGGCGAGGGCCGCCGCTGCCAGATCCGTGCGCGCTATATCGCCGGCTGCGACGGCGCGCGTAGCCTGGTGCGCGAGACGCTCGGCATCGCGCTGCGCGGCAATCCGGCGCTCACCTACACCACCAACGTGATCTTCCGCTGTCCGAATCTCGTCGCGTTGCACGACAAGGGGCAGGCTTACCGCTTCATCATCATCGGCCCGGAGGGCACCTGGGCAACCATCGTCGCCATCAACGGGCGCGACCAATGGCGCTTATCGCTCATTGGCGGCGCCGAACCGCGCGAACTGACCACGGATGAAATCCACGCTGCCATTCGCCGCGCGGTGGGAAAAAATTTCGACTACGAGATTCTCAGCGTCGTGCCGTGGGTGCGGCGCGAGCTGGTCGCCGAGCATTTTTCCAACGGGCGCGGCTTCATCCTGGGCGATGCCGCGCACATGATGTCGCCCACCGGCGGCTTCGGCATGAACACCGGCGTCGGCGATGCGGTCGATCTGTCCTGGAAATTTTCTGCCGTGCTCGAGGGCTGGGGTGGCGAGGCCCTGCTGGATTCCTACGAGGCCGAGCGGCAACCGATCGGCGCCCGCAACGTCGCCGAGGCCAGCCGCAACCTGCGCCGCATGCTGTCGCCCGGCCATAACCCGAGCCTGCTCGACGCCACGGAGGAGGGCGCGCGCACCCGCCAACGGCTTGGAAGGGAATTCTCGGACGCCATGCGCCACGAGTGGTTCACGCTGGGCATGCACCTCGGCTACCGCTACGAGAGCTCGCCAATCTGCTGGCCGGACGGCAGCGCGGCGCCGCCCGACGATCCGAAAACCTACGTTCCGGTCGCCCGCCCCGGCAGCCGCGCGCCGCATGCGTGGCTCGCCGACGGGCGCTCGACGCTCGACCTGTTCGGCCGCTCCTTTGTGCTCCTCGGCCTCGGCGCCGACGCGGCCGACGCCGCGCCCATCGTGCAGGCCGCCGATGCGCGCAGGGTGCCCATGCGTTTCGTCCCCCTCGACGAGCCAAGCATTCTTGCGCTTTATGAGCGCCGGCTCGTGCTGGTGCGTCCGGACGGCCACGTCGCCTGGCGCGACAATCAGGCGCCCGCTGATCCGCTTGCCTTGGTCGATCTCGTCCGCGGCGCCACAATGGGCCGTGGGCCCATGTCATCCGATGCGGTCGCGGCATCCGCGATGTAGAAGGAGCGAGCGTGCGACTGGTCCGCTTCAACGAAGGCCGCATCGGAGTGCTGCAGGGCGACACGCTGCACGACGCAACCGCCGCCATCGGGCTCGATCCAGCCGCGTGGCCGCCGGTCGGCATGATCCGCCTGATCCGCGATTTCGCCACGGTGAAACCCAAGCTCGAGCAGGCCGCACGTGGCGCGGGCATCCCCGTCGCGAACGTGCGGCTGCTGGCGCCCATCGTGTGGCCGCATAACCTGTTCGCCTACCCGGTCAACTACATCGCACACCAGACCGAGATGGCCTCGACCCATCGCGCCGACCTCAACGGCTATTTCCTGAAAGCCACCTCGTCGATCAGCGGGCCGCAGGACCCCATCGTGCTGCCCGACCTGCCGAGCCGCGAGATCCATCACGAATGCGAGCTCGCCCTGATCATCGGCAAGGGCGGCCGTCACATCCCGGTCGAGGCGGCCCGCGACCACATCTTTGGCTATTCCTGCCTGATGGACATCACCGTGCGCGGCAAGGAAGAGCGTGTGATGCGCAAGTCGTACGACACGTTCACGCCCATCGGGCCGGCGCTGGTCACCGCCGACGAGGTGGGCGATCCGAGCGACCTCGATATGAAGCTGTGGGTCAACGACACCTTGCGCCAGCATGCCAGCACGCGCGACCTCATCGTCGACATTCCCAACATGGTGGCGCTGGCGTCGTCGGTGTCGACGCTCGAGCCGGGCGACGTCATCGCCACCGGAACGCCGGAAGGGGTTGGCCCGATCCGCGGCGGCGACACCGTAACCATCGAGATCGCGCGCGTCGGCCGCATGGCGGTGCCGGTGAAACAGGGCAGCGGCGGCTGGAATCTCGCCATCCGTAAAGAGGACAGGCCATGAAGGCTCCGACCCGCGAGGAACTGGCGCAATCCGGTACGCTTGAGGAGCTTTATGCCAAGCTCGAAAAGGTCGCCATGGGCCCGGGCTGGAACAAGCCGACGCCGTCGCTGTGGGCGAGCCCGCGCAAGACGTTTCAACCAGGCCATTGGCGCTACGAGCAGGCGCGCGGCGCGCTCGACGCCGCGGGCCGCCTGATCAACACCGAGCTCGCCGAACGGCGCAACCTCATCCTGGTCAATCCGGCCGAAGGCAACACCTACGGCACCGTGCGCACCATCGTCGCCGCCTACCAGATGATCATGCCGGGCGAATGGGCGCGCGCGCACCGCCACACGCCCAATGCGCTGCGCCTGATCCTCGACGCCGAGCCCGGCACCTATACGGTGGTGGACGGCGTCAACATCGCCATGGAGCCGGGCGACGTGCTGCTCACGCCCAACTGGTCGACTCACGGCCACGGCAACAACAGCAAGGCGTGCGCTTACTGGCTCGACTTCCTCGACGCCCCGCTGGTGCAGCTTTTGGAGCCCATGTTCTTCGAGCCATACGAGGACGACGACGCGAGCCACGCAGCGTTCGAGCCGGAGCCGCCCGCCGCCACCACGGACTCGCCCTTCGTGTTCACGCTGGCTGAGACCAGGCGGCGGCTCGCGGCCGCGCCGGCCACGCCTGAAGCGCCGTTCGGCACAGCGATCGAACTCGGCAGCCCGGCGCTCGACACCATCGCGCTGCACATGATGAGCCTGAAGCCGGGCGTGCGCACGCAGGAGCATCGCAGCACCGCCAACAACATCTATGCCGTCGTGCGCGGCACGGGTGTCACGAGCGTGGACGGCGAATCGTTCGCTTGGCGGCGCGGCGACGTGATCGCGGCCCCGGCCTGGCGGCCGCACACCCACGAAGCCACGAGCGACGCACTGGTGTTCCGCGTTACCGACGAGCCGGTCCTGCACAAGCTGGGATTCTTTCGCACGCCGTAGGGTGGGTTGAGGCGCATCACGAGGCTATCGTGCTTATGCCGCAGCGGTTCGCGCCGAAACCCACCATGCGGCATTTCATCGTTGGTGGGTTTCGTCGCGCCGCGCAGAGAATCCAATCGTAGGCCGAGCGTCGCGCCTCAACCCACCCTACGGTGCGGCGGTTCATCTCGCCCGCTCGATCACCTCGATCGCCGTGATCGTGGATTGGGCCGCATCGATGGTGAAGCTGATCTTGTCGCCCGGGTTGATGCCGTTGAGCAGCGACGGCGGCGCCACCGGATAGCTCATCTCCATGGCGGCCATGAAATCCTTGATCTCCTCGTGGTTGACGATCACCCGTCCGGCCCGCGGCACCGCCGCGATCACCACGCCGACGCCGTGCACGGTCTTTGTCCGGCGCGCCGCCTCCGCCTGCGCCACTGCTGGCGTCTGCGCCAGTCGCTGCGGCGCGCCGCCTTTGCCAACCACGAGGGAACCCACCATGCCGACCTTGTCGTGCGCCGCCACGTGGCAGTGGAAGAATAGCGTCACGTCGGCGTCCGGCGTGACGAAGCGAGCCCGCTCCACGTCGGGCCCGACGAAGTTGAGCGCGAAGGTCGGGTTGAGGCCCGGGATCATCAGGTCGTGGCGGATCTCGTCGTTGTTCTCGAGCTCGATCTCCACGTCCTCGCAGCGCTCCACATGCAGCTCGCGCGGCTCGAACGCAAACACCTCGCCTTCGCGCGCATACTGCCGGCCGGCCTTGACCTGGATGCGGCGGAAGCCGCGTGGCCGCTCGGCGCAGGCGGTAGCCACCGGGCGGTGCCGCTCGGCATCGATCAAATCCTGCCGCGGCAAGGGCGCCGCCGCCTCCCGCACCGGATAGTCGAACGCGCCGCCCGCTGGCTCCCCCGCCGGCCAGCCGCGTTCGTAATTTTCGACCGTCGTGCCGAAAATCCTTGGATCGAACACCGGGACCTTGCCCTGGTAATAGGCGGGATCGAAGAAGCGCGCGTGGGTGTCGTGCCCAAGCGCATCGCGCGGCAGCCCGTCTTCGCCTAAAAATTCGGAATAGACGATCGCCGTGTGGTCGCCGCCCGGGTTGATCCCCTTGTTGCTGGCCGCCGGCTGGGCGTGGTCGTGCATCAGCCACACGCCGGGGCCGGCGGCGAAATAGCCGTCGCTGCCGGTGCGCAGCGCGAGGTCGACCCGCTGCGCCGGCCCGATGTCGAACGTGTCGCGCGTGATGCGCGCCTCCTTCGGCACCGGGTAGCCATCGAGATGGGTCAGCGTCGGATGGTGGCCGTGGGTGTGCAGGAACACGGTGCGCGGGCCGACGTTGAGGATGCGCAGCTTGGTCGTCTCGTCGGCATTCACCACGATCGGCGAATCGCGCAGCGTAAACGGAAACGAGCGGCCGTTGAGCAGGAAAATGTTCGACTTGCGCTGCGTCACATCATAGTCGCGATGCATGCGCTTTTCGATCTCGCGCGGGTCGCGGTAGGCGGCGGGGATGCGATGCAGTCGGTCGTCGATGTCCATGTAAACGAGCGAATACTCGTTCTGGTATTCCTCGCGCGTCGCCTTGGCCATGGAGGTGATGCGCCCGGCGCCGGGGATGAGGTGCGCAAAATGATTGTTGGGCCGGTTGGGCTCGATGATCAACATGCCGGCGAGCCCCATGCCGATATGCGCCTGCTCCTGCACATGGCAATGATACCAGTAGGTGCCGGGATTCTTGGCGATGAACCGGTACGTGAAGCTCTTGCCCGGCGGCACCTCGTGCTGCGTCATGTGCGGCACGCCGTCCATGTTGTTGTCTTGGGGCGTGCCGTGCAGGTGGATCGTGTGTGGCAGGTAGTGGGTGTTGTAGAGCGTGATGGCGACGCGGTCGCCTTCCTCCACGCGCAGCGTCGGGCTCGGCAGCCGCGCCGGCGAGCTCATGTCGCGCCCTACGGGCGCGAACACCCAGAACGTCACGAACTCGCCGGGATAGACTTCCTCCTGCACCTCGACGACTTCGAGGTGGAAATGGATCTCGTCGGGATCGCCGTCGCCGTCGAGGTCGCGGCCGAGTTGCACCGCGCGCTCGTCGGCGCCCGGGATCGGCGCGAGCTCCGCCTCGAGCGCCGCGCGCTCGGCTTCGCCGCCGCGCCGGAACGCCTCGGTCAGGGAGAAGCGGCTGACGGTCGGCCGCACCGGAATGTCGTCGAGCTCGTGCGCCGGCGCGCGGTTGGCCGCGGTGAGCGCGAGCGTCGCGACGGCGGCCGCCACGAATGCCGCAACGCGGGCGATGCGCAACGTCATCGTGCCCCCGGGATCGGCGCGCGTTCGGGGATCGGCCCGGTGTAGCGCAGCACTGTCAGGCCGCCGCCGTTGCCGTCAGTGACATAGAGCAGGCCGGTGTCGGGATCCTGAAAGATCTCGCGCGTGTGCCGGTCCTGCCGCTGCGGCGCCGCGAAACGCGGCGACAGAAAGTGGCCGACGAAGACCGGTGCGAACGGGTTGGAGATGTCGAGGGCGCGCACGCCTTCGTCGTACCAGGTGACGTAGACGAGGCTGGGCGAGCGGTGATCCTGCCACGGCAGGTGCGTGGTGTTGGACAGCGTGCCGGCCGGCCCGCCCTTCTGCGGGCAGACGAACTCGCGCTTCTCGGCATCGAACTGGTCCTGCACGTGCGCGGCGCGGAACGTCGACAGCAGTACGATATTGGCCGGCCGCTCGCCCTTGATGACTTCGGGATTCTTGAGGTCCGACACGTCGAGGATGCGCCCGAACCCCTGCGGGCAGTCAAAAATCTCGTCGGTATGCACGACGATGTCTGGGTGCTCGTTCGCCCGCATCAGCACCGGCATCGAGGTGTGCGCGGCGCCCAGAAAGCCGCCGTGGAACGGGGGCACGTAGTCATACGTCGCGAGCAGCTTGGGCGCCGTGCGTTCCTTCACGTCGAGGATCAGCATGCCGGCGTCGCGCCAGGCGAGATAGAGCCGATCGTTGTGATAGACGATCTCGTGGCACTGGATGATCTGCGGCTTGCCGTCCGGGTTGTTGCGGTTCAGCGGGCCGTACTGCTCGCCTTTGAGCTGGCCGGGTACATGCCACGTCGCCACCTGACGGATATTTTTCGGATCGCCATAGTCGACGATCTGCAGCGCCTCGCGGTTGAGGTCGGCGGAGAACTGGCCGCAACCGTAGAGATAGCGGTCGTCGATATCGAGACCGTGCGTCTTGCCGCCCGGCGTCGCCGGAATGAAGGCGAGTTGCTTCGGGTTGCGCGGGTCCGAGACGTCGTGGAACGACCAGCCGGCCTGCGACTTCTCGCCCTGCGGCGGCTTGGTCGGATTGCCGCGCGGGTCGTCGTCATGGCCGATGATCAGGATCTTTTTGGCGTGGTTGACGCGCAGGTAGTTGCAGCGCGTGCCCGGATTGCACGGGATGGTGCTGAGCAACTGGATGTTCTTCGGATCGCGCACGTCCGCGATGGCGACGTGGTAGAGCGTCGGCGGCAGGCTGTAGCCGCCAAGATACGCGATCCCGTCATAGACCCGCACGGTGTTGAAGCCGGAGCCGACTTCGCCGCCCGGCCGGCCCTGGCCCTTGGCCCAGGGCGTGCGCTGGTCGATGCGGAAATAGCTGTGGCCGAGAATCTCGAAATTCTTCGTCGAGGAATATTTCTTGATCTCGTCCAGCGACAGGTTGAACGCGTCTACGCCGGGCGGGATCGGCACGTTCTCCACCTGCGGCGCGATCACCTGCCCCGACGCCGCGCCGCTGGCCAGACACGCGATCAGCGCAATTCCGAACAGCTTTCTTGACATCTCTTCCCTGCGTTCTTGCTTTCAAACGGTTGCGCAGGAATTATCCGTGGTTTTCCGCGCCCGGTACAGGTCCCTCGCACCGGTTGCGTAATGACGGTAAACCAATCTCATGACCCCATCCGCTGCCGACCGCGCTGACCTTGACCCGCAACCACCTCGCATCCCGGCCAGGGCGTTGCTGGCCTTCACGGCCGATGCATTCCGCGCCTGCGGCTTGCCGGACGCGGACGCGACAACGGTCGCGGCCGCCATGATCGAGGCCGACCTCACGGGCTCCGACGCCCACGGCATCTTCCGTCTCGCCCAGTACGTGCGCTGGCTGCGCGAGGGCCGCATCAATCCGCGCCCGCAACTCGAACTCCAACAGGGCGCGCCTGCCGTCGCGGTGGTCGACGGCGACAACGGCATGGGCCACCTGGTGATGTCGTTCGCCGCGGAAGCCGCCGTCGACATGGCGCGCCAGACTGGCGTCGCGTGGGTCGGCTCGCGCCGCTCCAACCATGCTGGCGCTGGCGGCGTCTACGCTGCGATCCCGCTCCGGCACGGCATGATCGGCGTCTACGCTGCCGCGTCGAGCGCCAACCATATGGCGCCATGGGGCGGCGCCGAGCCGCTCGTGGGCACCAATCCGATCGCGGTGGCAATTCCCGCCGGCGACGAGGCGCCGGTCGTGCTCGACATCGCCACCTCGGTGTCGTCGTTCGGCACCATCCGCGACCACGCGCTGCAAGGCAAGCCGATCCCGGAAGGCTGGGTGATCGATCGCGCCGGCAAGCCGATCACCGACGCGCGCCGCGCCACCGAAGGAAGCCTGCTGCCCATCGGCGGCCACAAGGGCAGCGGCCTGGCGCTCATCATCGGGCTCCTGGCCGGCGCGCTCAACGGCGCCGCCTTCGGCCGCGACGTGCGCGAGTTCGGCACCACGGCCATGGCCGAGGCCAATACCGGCCAGTTCGTCATCGCGCTCGACGTGGAACGTTTTGTGCCGCGCGAGAAATTTGCCGCCGAGATCGACCGTCACGTGCGCGACCTGCGCGGTTCTGCGCGGCTGCCCGGCGTCGACGCCATCCGCATCCCGGGCGAGGAGCGCCGCCGCCGCCGCCACGACCGCAGCCAGCACGGCGTGGCGCTCACCCCGGCGCTGCTCGCCCAGCTCGATGAGCTCGCCGCGAGCCTGAAACTCAAGCCGCTGCGCGAGTATTGATCGCGGCGTCGTAGGGTGGGCTGAGGGCGCCTGCTTTGATCTAAGGAGTCTCTCTCGGCGTGCGGCGCCGAAGCCCACGCGTGTGCGCCCAGGAATTCGAGCATCACCCCGGCGGGCCGCGACTGCGTTTGCGCTCCGCGTATTCCCGTTCGAGAATGCCCAGCAGGACGTCGTCGTGCCAGGTGCCGTCGACGTATACGGCCTCTCGCTCGCGTCCTTCGACCACGAATCCGCATTTCTCGTAGGCGCGCAGCGCCCGCGTGTTGTAGTCGATCACGCGCACCGAGATGCGATGCAGATTGAGAGAGTCGAACGCGTAACCCAGCACCAGCATGATGGCTTCGGTCCCCAGTCCCAGGCCGAGCCTGGCCTTCTCCTCGATACCGATCTCAAGGCTGGCACGCCTGTCCCTCAGGTCCACGTGGTCGAGCCTGACGGCGCCGATCAGCGCGCCCCGCTCGATGACCCAGGCATAATCGTGGTCGCGCAGGTGTTGCACCCAGCGCCTCGCGGCCTCCTCCGTCATCGGCCGCACGTCAGCGCGGCTGCCTCCAGACAGGCGAATGAGGTCCGGGTTGTTTCCGAGCCGAAGGCGAGCCGCGACGTCGTCGTCGGTCGGAGCACGTAGGACGACCCGCTCGCCCCGCAGGACCGGAAGATCGATCTTGCCCATGCGCCGACATCCGTGCTGCCAGTCCCTGCCGTCGGGCGACAGGGCCCAGGTTGTTTATAGACGGAATGGGTTTCGCCCGCTGCGCCTCAGGCGCCGGCAAGCGCGGCGTCGTCAGCGGGGATTATAGGCGGCCCCGCGTGCAAATCGCGATCCTCGTCCGCCGGCGGGTCGCAGTGCAGCGCGCGCAGCGCCGCGGCGGCGCGAATGCCGACGTCGGCCGATCCGCTGCAGTAGAATTCGAGGCAACGGCAGACCGCGGTAAGCTTCAGTTTCAGTCGCGTGTTGTCGTCACGCAGACGCTGGATGATTCGACCAAATTGATGATGGTGGAATCGGCTGAGCGCCGTTGCGACCACCGGGTCGTCGCCCTCGGCCATCCCGGGTATCCAGGCTTCCGCCTGGGCCAATGCGACCGCGTGCAGATGCCAGGTGACGATTGCTCCAATGCATTCGGGTGTCGGATTCCAATTGCAGTCGCGCGTGGCGTAAGCGAGTTCAGCTTCAATTCGATCCCGTTCGGTAAAACTTCCCGTCGTGCTCATGGCGCAAACTCCACATCGCCAGAGCCCCCCGCCGCGATCATTGGCTGTGTTGGTTAACCAAGGGTTAACCTCTGGTGACGATGCAGCAAGTCATGCCACGGCACCCCGTGGCCTCGACGTTGCCCGAGTGGCGGAAGCAGGAGCGCGCGCCGGGACGCTTGTTCAGTTTGCTTGTCGCGTCTCGATCGCGTCGTCGCGATGAGCATCAGCCTGCATCGGCACCCGCACCGGCGCCGTGACGCGCAGCAGTGCCTTGCGCGCCTCCCATTCGTCCTTGGGATCGAGCGTTGCGAGGAACTGCGTCTCGCCGCCCGCCAGCACGGCGACCGGAATGCCATCGCGATAGAGCAGGCGGTTGCCGGTGAGGGCGGCGAGCCGCGGGCCGGGGGTGAGGATGCCGACGAGATTGAGCGGGTCGGCCGCCGACAGCGACAGCCACTCGCCGGACTCTTGCCTGCGCCGTGCCTCGCGCAAGGTGGCGATGGCGTCGGGCAGCGCGAACTGCTCGCCGGAAAAACCGGCGACGAACCGGCCGCCGCGGATGTCGCCACGGCTCTCCAGCCGGCGATAGACGCGCATCAGGTCGCGCCACGGCGGCAGCCAGTCGGCCTCGCGCGCCAGGAGGCGCCAGAACACCACGCCGTAGCGTTTGAGCAGCGTGCGCGCGACGTGCTCGATGGCCTCCGATTCGGCCACCGTCCCGACCTTGGCGGCGCGCGCCTGCCGCGCCAGCGCCCAGCGTCCCGCATCCTCCATGCCGAAGTTGACGGTGCGCCGGCGCCGCCGTCCGCCCGCCAGGGGCCGGCGCTCGGCGGACGGCACCAGCAACGCGCGCAACCCGGCAAAGCTGTCGGAGTTCACCAGGCCGAGCGCCACCAGTTCGGCCAGGGCCTCCTCGACCTGGGTGCGCAATAGGCCGGCGCCCTCGACGATCTCGTCGAAGAACGAGGCGCCGTTCTCACAGATGAAGTCGGCCACCTGTTGCGCACGCGGGCCAGGTGCAGTTGCGTCGGCGCGGGCCGACAGCGACGTCCACAGAGCCGCGTGACGCCGCGCCAGCAGCGCGATCGGCGTGCTGCGCACCGGCGACGGACGCGAGTCGCCATTCTGGCGCGCGTTGCGCGGCTTCAGCCGCGCCCACATGACTCGCCCGGCGACGCAGCGGTCGTCCAGCCATGCCGGTTCGTAGCCGGCGATGCGGGCGGGAAGGATTTCGGTCTCCCAGGCCCCGGCCGGCGCCTCAAAGCCCTCGAGTTGTTCAACGATCTTCTCGATCGCTTCCGGGCCGTCCATGGCGTCGTCGCCGACGCGCTGCCACGTGGCGAGGAATTTCAGGAAATCGCGCGCCGCCACCGGCTCGATCTCGGCGCGCAGGCGCTTGACCGTGTAGCGATGAATGCGCGCCAGCAGGCGCCGCTCGCACCATTCATCCGCCGATGCGTCCGGCGTGAACCGGCCGCGTAGCACAAAACCTTCCTGTTCCAGCGCGGCCAGCGCCGCCGCGGTCGCGTGCGACGGCGGGCCGAGCGGCGCCGCCAATGTGTCCGCCGTGACCGGCCCCAGCCCTTCGAGCCGGCCGCGAAAAATCTCGACCAGCGCGCCCTCGGGTGACCAATCCTTGGCTAGGGCGTCCGGCGCCGCGATCGCCGGTTCGAGCTTCGCCGCGGGCCACAACGCCAAGAACTGCGGCAGGCGCTCCGCCGTGATCCACAGCGTCCTGCCCGACGCGGTGAGCCGCGCCACCCGCCGCTGCCGCGCCAGCTCGTACAGCCAGTCGCTCCAGTCGGGCTGCGCCTGCGCTTCTTCCCCCGTGAGGAAGCCAAGCCACACCAGGCCGTCGTGCAGCTCGTCGGCATTGGCAGCGTCGGGCCAGGCCTCCTGGCGCACCCGCTCCACAGCTTCGCCATCGAGTTTTCCGAGCTCGGATGCTTCCTCGGGCGCGAGCCAGCGTCGCGCCATCACGGCTTGCGTGCGGCGCTCCTCCAGTGGCGCGTCATCGAGATAGGCGTAAGGCCGCGCGGACAGCACTTCCAGCGCCAGCGGCGACGGCTCGGTCAAGTCGCGCGCCACCACGCGAATGTCGCCGGACTCGATGCGCACCAGGAGCCGTTCCAGGCCGCCGATATCCATGGCCTCGTGCAGGCAGTCGTCGATGGTCTGGCGCACCAGTGGGTGGTCGGGGATCTCGCGCTCGCCGGTGAGATTTTCCGCGCAGGCGATCTGGTCGGGGAAGGTGGCGCCGATCAGGTCTTCGGCCTGCATGCGGGCGAACTGCGGCGGCACTTTCTTGCCGCCGCGGAAGCGCGGCAGCGCCAGCGCCACGCCGGCCACCCAGCGCCAGCGCGTGGTGAACATGGGCGCGTCGAGCAAGGCCTGCACCAGCACCGGCCGCGTGCTCGCCGAGTGCAGGTAGCGCGCCACGTCGCCGAGTTCGAAGCTATGCGCCGTGGTCAATGACAGTACGATGTTGTCCTCGGTGGCGGCCGCCTGGAGCTCGAAGTTGAACTTGCGGCAGAAACGCTTGCGCAACGCTAGGCCCCAGGCGCGGTTGATGCGGCTGCCAAACGGCGAATGGATGACCAACTGCATGCCGCCGGCCTCGTCGAAGAAGCGCTCGAACACGATGGTGTCGCGGGTAGGCAGGCAGCCGAGCGCCGCATGCGCGGCGCCAAGGTAGTCGACCAGCTGCTGCGCCGCCGGATCGGCGATGCCGATGTCGGCGAGCCAGCGCAGCGCTGTTTCTCCCGATGGGTCGCGCACCAACAGCGCAGAAATCTCGGCGCGCAGCCGCGACACCGATTCGGAGAGTTCGTCGCTGCGGCCCGGCGCCTCGCCCAGCCAGAACGGAATGGTCGGCGCCTCGCCGTGCGCGTCCTCGACCCGCACCACGCCGCGCTCCACCCGCAGGATGCGATACGACGTATTGCCGAGCTGAAAGATGTCGCCCTGCAGGCTCTCGACGGCGAAATCCTCATTCACGCTGCCGATGGTCTGGTTTTCCGGCTCGAGCAGCACCTGGTAGTCGGCATTGTCGGGAATCGTGCCGCCCGACGTCAGCGCGGTGAGCCGGGCGCCGCGCCGGCCGCGCAGCACATGGTTCACGCCGTCGTAGTGGATCAGCGCGCCGCGCCGGCCCCGCCGCGTCGAAAAACCGTCCGCCAGCATGTGGACGACGGCGGAAAAATCCTCGCGCGGCAGGGCGCGATACGGCCACGCGCGCTGCAGCAGGGCGAACAGCTCGTCCTCGCTCCATTCGCGCGCCGAAACTTCGGCGACGATCTGCTGTGCCAGGACGTCGAGCGGTTGTTCGGGCATGATCAGGCGGTCGAGCTCGCCGCGGCGCACGCTGTCGATGAGCGCGGCACATTCGACCAGATCGTCGCGCGACAACGGGAACAGTTTTCCCTTGGGCGTGCCGTCGACCGCATGGCCGGAGCGGCCGACCCGCTGCAGGAAGGCGGCGATCGAGCGCGGCGATCCGATCTGGCACACCAGGTCGACGTCGCCGATGTCGATGCCGAGCTCGAGCGACGCCGTCGCCACCATGGCCCGGAGCTGGCCGTGCTTGAGGCGTTGCTCGGCCGCAAGCCGCGCCTCCTTGGCGAGGCTCCCATGGTGCGCCGCCACGTGCTGCTCGCCGAGGCGCTCGGACAAATGACGGGTCACCCGCTCGGACAGGCGGCGGGTGTTGACGAAGATCAGCGTGGTCCGGTGCGCCTCGATCAGCTCGGCCAGCTGGCCAAAGACCTCTTCCCAGGTCTCGCCCGACATGACGGCTTCGAGCGGCGACGCCGGGACTTCGATGGCGAGGTCGCGGGCGCGGCGGTGGCCGGTGTCGACGATGCGGCATGGCGCGTCTTTGGCGCCGCCGCCGACGAGGAACTGCGCGACTGCTTCGATCGGCTTCTGCGTCGCCGACAGGCCGACGCGCAGCAGGCGGTTCTGCGTGAGCGCCGCCAGCCGCTCGAGCGACACCGCGAGGTGAGTGCCGCGCTTGTTGCCGGCCACCGCATGGATCTCGTCGACGATCACGGTGCGGGTGGTGGCCAGCATGGCGCGCCCGGATTCAGAGCCGAGCAGGATGTAGAGCGATTCTGGCGTGGTCACGACGATGTGGGGCGGGCGTCGGCGCGCACGGTCGCGCTCGCCCGCCGGCGTGTCGCCCGTGCGCACCCAGGTCCGGATGTCCACATCGGGCAGGCCCTGGGCCGCCAGCGCCGCCCGGATGCCGGCGAGCGGCGCCTGCAGGTTCTTTTGGATGTCGTTCGACAGCGCTTTCAGCGGCGACACGTAGACGACCTGCGTCTCGTCGGTCAGCCGTCCCTCGAGGCCCTGGCGCACGAGGTCGTCGATCGCCGCTAGGAAGGCCGCCAGCGTCTTGCCCGAGCCGGTCGGTGCCGCGATCAGCACATGCTGGCCGGACTTGATCGCCGGCCAGGCGTCCGCCTGCGCCGGAGTCGGCGCGGAAAACGTTTGTCCGAACCACGCCGCGACGGCGGGATGAAACAGGGGATTTTGTTGATCCATGGTGCCATCAGGATATGGGTTGACGGCGGCGTGAATCAACCGAGCGTCCACGCTGACGGCACGGCAAAATTCGCGCCCTGCTTTCGGGAGCGCTTGCTTTGCCCGCCCTACGACCGCGGACGCAGCCGCTCACTCCGGTCGGAAAAAACGCCACTCGCGATAGCAGTCGTAGGCCCAGGCTGCGCCGATCCACGTCGCGAAAAAGCTCCCGCCCATGACCCATGTCATGGCGTCGGAGTCGAGGACCAGGGCCAGGGGGCTGAACCGTTCCGACAAGCGCGCCAAAATACCGGCAACGAACAGGGCGCCGACGCCAAGCAGCGCAAACTTCCAATGTTCGAGATAGGAACGCAGCAGCGAACCCATGCCGCATGTGTGGCATGGCGTTGAGCCTCTGGCAACCATACGGCGAGGGCGCCTTGACTGCGGCCGGCGTTCCGTCTACTTTGCATCACAAAGTGAAATGCCATGCGCGACCTCGACAAGGCCCTGGCCGACATCACCGAGATCCGCAGCCAGCTGGCGCGCGGGATCGAGTTCCGCGGCTATGGTCCACTCACGGTCGCGGCCACCGGCGTGCTGGCGCTTGCCGCGGCGGCGCTGCAGGCGCTGTGGCTGCCCGACCCGGCGGCGAGCGTTGTCGGCTATCTCGCCCTGTGGATCGCCACCGCGGCGATTTCGGTCGTGCTCATCGGGATCGAGATGGTGGCACGTTCGCGCCGCATCCATCGTGGTCTCGCCGACGAGATGATCCTCGCCGCCACCGAGCAGTTCGTACCGGCGGGCGTCGCGGGCGCGTTGCTCACCTTCGTGCTGTTCCAGTTCGCGCCGCATAGCCTGTGGATGCTGCCCGGCCTGTGGCAGATCGTGTTCAGCCTCGGCTTCTTCGCTTCCTGCCGCTCGCTGCCGCGTCCCATGTTCGCGGTCGGCGTGTGGTACCTCGCCGCCGGTCTTGCGACCCTCGCGTTCGCCGGCGGCACGCAGGCGCTTTCGCCCTGGGCCATGGCGCTGCCGTTCGGCGTCGGCCAGTTCCTGATGGCCGCCATCCTGCAGACGAGCGTCGGAGAGCACGATGGCGAAGACTAGGATCGAGCAGGGGGTGGCCGGGCCGGCCGCGCCGGCCGGACGGTTCGCCTATGACGGGCTCGACCGCGTAATCCACGAAAAGGCGCGCCTGAGCGTGCTGACCTCGCTGGCGGCGCATCCCAGGGGCCTGGTGTTCGGCGACCTGAAGCAGCTGTGCAGGCTCACCGACGGCAACCTCAGCCGGCACCTGCAGGTGCTGGAAGAGGCGGGCCTCATCGAGATACACAAGGGCTACGACCACAACCGGCCGCAGACCGTGTGCCGCATCACGGCGGAAGGACGGCGGCGCTACCTCGACTATCTCAAGGTGCTGGAGCAGGTGGTGCAGGACGCGGCGCACGCCGCGAAGAAATCGGCCTCGCTCGGCCTGCGCCGCCTCAAGCCGGCATGAAAAGAATTGAAAAAATTTTGCCCGGAGACTTTACAATGCAAAGTACACTGGATCGGAAAGAGTGCCTGCACGTCGCCGTCATCATGGATGGCAACGGCCGCTGGGCGGTCCGCCGCGGCCTGCCGCGCACGGCCGGGCATCGCGCCGGCGTGCAGGCGGTGCGCCGCGTGGTGGAGGCAGCGCCCGATCTCGGCATCACCACGCTGACGCTGTTCGCCTTCTCGGCCGACAACTGGCGCCGCCCGCCGCAGGAAGTGTCGGCCCTCATGGCGCTGCTGCGCCAGTATCTGCGCGCCGAGCTTGGCCGCCTCGTCGACAACGGCGCGCGTCTCACGGTCATCGGCCGGCGCGACCGGCTGCCCGCCGGCCTGGCCGAAGACATTTGTCATGCCGAGCGGGTGTCGGCGGTGGGAGAGCGCCTTCACCTGCAGATCGCCCTCGACTACTCGGCGCGCGATGCCATCGCGGCGGCGGCGACGGCGTGGCTCGGCGACGATGCGCCGTCGCGCAAAGCGTTCGGCCGGCTCCTGGCGCGGCAGGGTCGCGGACCCGGCAGCGATGTCGATCTCCTCATCCGCTCGGGCGGCGAGAAGCGGCTCTCCGACTTCCTGCTGTGGGAAGCCGCCTATGCCGAGCTCTGCTTCGTCGACACGCTGTGGCCTGACTTCGGCGCCGACGATCTCGCCGCCGCGCTCGCCGACTTCCATCGCCGCGAGCGCCGCTTCGGCAGCGTTCCGGATCTCGTGCCGCTCGCGGCAGCGGAATGAGCCCACGCGGCTATCATCGTGGGTTTCGGGGTGCTGCCGCTGGCGCCGCTCGTGTCCTTGTTCTGCGCGCTGAAGCTGCGCCGCGCGGGTCACGGTTGGGGCACCGGAACGGATTCATCGATCCTGGCGTTCACCTCCTGTCCCAGGAGGTTTTTATGCGCGCCGCCAAAGCCCTGATCGTCGGGTCGCTGACGCTTCTTCTCAGCGCCTGCGGTGATACCGCCCAGTTGCCGGAAGACGCCTCGATTGGACCCAATCCGCCGCTACCGCCGCCCGCTAAAGAACTCATCCCGACGGTCAACATCGCGCCCGCGAAGGGCTGGCCCGAGGGCGCCAAGCCGACGCCGGCTTCCGAACTGTCGGTCACCGCCTTCGCCACCGGCCTCGATCACCCGCGCTGGCTCTACGTCCTGCCCAATGGCGACGTGCTGGTCGCCGAGACCAACGCGCCGCCGCGGCCGGAAGAAGGACGCGGCATCAAGGGTTGGATCTACCAGACAGAGCAGAAGCGCGCTGGCGCCGGCGTGCCCAGCGCCAACCGCATCACGCTGCTGCGCGACACCGATGGCGACGGGGTCGCCGAGACCAAAAAGGTCTTCCTGAAGGACCTTCATTCGCCGTTCGGCATGGCCCTCGTCGGCAAGGATTTTTACGTCGCCAATGCCGATGCCGTCATGCGCTTCGCCTACCAGGACGGCACCACCGCGATCACCACGCCCGGCGCCAAGCTGGCTGACCTGCCGGGCGGTCCGATCAATCATCACTGGACCAAGAACATCATCGCCAATCGCGACGGCTCGCGCCTCTATGCCACCGTCGGCTCCAACAGCAACGTGGGCGAGAACGGCATCGACAAGGAGGAGCGCCGCGCCGCCATTCTGGAGATCGATCCCGCCAGCGGACAGTCGCGCGTGTTCGCCTCCGGCCTGCGCAATCCCAACGGCATGGGCTGGCAGGGCGACACGCTGTGGACGGTGGTGAATGAGCGCGACGAACTCGGCAGCGACCTCGTGCCGGACTATCTCACCTCGGTGAAGGACGGCGGTTTCTACGGCTGGCCCTACAGCTATTGGGGCCGGAACGTCGACAGCCGGGTCACGCCGCAGCGTCCCGACCTGGTGGAGAAGGCAATCGTGCCCGACTACGGCCTGGGCAATCACACGGCGTCGCTCGGCCTGGCGTTCTCGGGCGGCACACTCATGCCCGAGCGCTACCGCAACGGCGCGTTTATCGGCCAGCACGGCTCATGGAACCGCAATCCGCGCAGCGGCTACAAGGTGATCTTCGTGCCGTTCACCGACGGGCGTCCGTCCGGCAAGGCGGTCGACGTGCTCACCGGCTTCGTCCAGAACGACGAGGCGCTCGGCCGTCCGGTCGGCGTCGCCATCGACCACCGCGGCGCGCTCCTGGTGGCCGACGACGTCGGCAACACCATCTGGCGCGTGGCGCCGGCGACGCCACGGTCCGCGATGCGCTGAAGAGCGCACACCGTCACATCATTCATGGGTGCATCCCCTCCCTGTCCGGGAGGGTGTTTCTCCGCGTAAACTTTCGCCGGCAGACATCTTTTGCCGCGTGAGAGCCATGGACCTCATCCTGCGCAATGCCCGCCTTGCCGATGGCCGCCTGGTCGATATCGGCATCGCGCGACAAAAAATCGTTGCGATCGAGGCCGGGCTTACGGCCGAGGCTGAGGAGCTCGACGTCGGCGGCCGGCTGGTGTCGCCCGGCTTTGTCGAGACGCATCTGCATCTCGACAAGGCCTGCATTCTCGACCGCTGCACCGCCCAGCACGGCGACCTCGACGCTGCCATCCGCGAGGTCACGCGGCTCAAGGCGGCGTTTACACCGGAAGACGTCTATGCCCGCGCCAAGCGCACGCTGGAGCGCTGCATTCTCAACGGCACCACGCATGCGCGCACGCACCTGGAGGTCGATCCCGGCATCGGGCTGCGCGGGCTCGAAGGCGTGCTGCCGCTGGTGCGCGAATATGCCTGGGCGGTCGACCTCGAGATCTGCATCTTTCCGCAGGAAGGACTCTTGAACCGCCCCGGCACCGAGGAGCTCATGGTCGCGGCGCTCAAGCGCGGCGGCCATCTGATCGGCGCCTGTCCCTACACCGACACGAACCCGCATGGACAGATCGACCGCATCTTCACGCTCGCGCACGAGCTCGGCGTCGACATCGACATGCACCTCGATTTCGACCTGAAGCCCGAGCAGATGGATCTCACCTACGTCTGCCGTTGCGCCGAGGAGTTCCGCTACGGCGGGCGCGTGGCCGCCGGCCATGTCACGAAACTCTCGATGCTGGCGCCCGATGCCCTCGCCGCTGCCGCCCGGCATCTCGCCGCGGCCGGCGTGGCGCTTACCATCCTGCCGTCGACGGATCTCTACCTGGCGCGTCCGGTGGGCCGTCCCGACACGGCGCGCGGGATCGCGCCGGCACATCGGCTCCTCGAAAACGGCGTCACCTGTTCGCTGGCGACCAACAACGTGCTCAACCCGTTCACGCCGTTCGGCGATGGCTCGCTGATCCGCATGGCCAACCTCTACGCCAATGTCTGCCAGCTGGGCGCCGGCGATTTTGCTGGCTGCTACGACATGATCACGACGTGCGCCGCCAGGCTGATGAATCGGCAAGGCTACGGCATCGCAGTCGGCCACGATGCCGATCTGGTGGTGATCGACTGCGACAGCCCGGCTGCCGCCGTCGCCGAGCTTGCGCCCGTGCTCCATTGTTTCAAGCGCGGCCGCCGCACGGTGACGCGTCAGCCGCCCACGCTGCATGCTCCGCGATGAGACATTCTCCAGTGGTTGCATTGGTTGAACACAATTTGGTCTAGCCACGGGATTGATCCCGTGCTCAGCTAAGCGGCGGGCGCCGTCGAGGAGAAGGGCAGGGCGAGTGGATACACGGTTCTGGCTGATCCAGGCCTTCAACGGGATTTCCTACGGCGCTCTCCTGTTCCTGGTCGGCAGCGGCCTGTCGCTGATCTTCGGCGTCATGCGCATTGTCAACCTGTCGCACGGCTCGTATTTCCTGCTCGGCGGCTACGTCGCGTTGACGGTGATCTGGACGACAGGCTCGTGGCTGCTGGCGCTTCCGGTGGCGGCACTGGCCATCGCGCTGATCGGCCTGTCGATGGAACGGATCTTCCTGCGGCCCTTGGGCTTCGATCCGCTGCGACAGGTCTTGCTGACGGTGGGCTTCGCGTTCCTGTTCCAGCAGGCGGCGCTTGATATCTGGACCGGCAACAACTTCGACATCAATCCGCCGGACGTTCTGACGCGGAGCGTCGTAGTCGGCGGACTCTACCTGCCGCTGTACCGTCTGTTCATGATCGGCATCGCGCTGGCGATCGGCGTGATCCTTTGGCTGGTGATGGACAAGACCCGAATGGGCGCCGCGGTTCGCGCCACTGTCGATGACGCGCAGATGGCGCGCGGCGTCGGCATCGACACCTCGCGCATTTCCATGCTGATTTTTTCGCTGGGCGCCTTCCTGGCGGCACTGGGCGGGGTCATCGGCGGCGCCTTCCTCGGCATCTATCCGGGTCTGGATTTCGAGATCCTGCCGATCGCCTTCGCGGTCGTCATCATCGGCGGCATGGGAAGCCTGGGCGGTGCCGCGATCGGCGCGCTGCTGGTCGGCTTGGCGGACAATTTCGGCAAGGCCCTGTTTCCGGAAATTTCCTATTTCACCCTGTATGCGCCGATGGCCCTGATCCTGGCGGTAAAGCCGACCGGACTGTTCGGACGGGAGTGAGCGCGGATCGATGACGAATCAGCAGCTCAAAGTGGCGGTGGTCGTCGTCGCGTTGATCGCGATTGTCGTCATCGTGCCGAACACCAATTCCTTCGTGATCCTGCTCGCCACGCGTGCTCTGGCTTTCTCCATCCTGGTCATGAGCCTGGACATCCTGCTCGGCTTCACCGGCCTCGCGTCGCTTGGGCAGGCCGCCTATCTCGGCGTCGGTGCCTACCTCACGGCAATCCTCGCCACGCGCTACCAGTTTGGGCTGGGGTTCGATTTCTGGCTGGTCATCGTTTTGGGGATTCTGCTCGGGGCGGCGCTGGCGGCCATTTTCGGCCTCCTGGCCATTCGTGCCACGGGCGTCTATTTCCTGATGATCACGCTCGCGCTCGGGCAATGCGTGTGGGGGCTGGCCTACCGCTGGAACTCGCTGACCGGCGGCGACAACGGTATCAATCTGCGCGGCCGGCCCAAGTTCGGCATCGATCTCGCCAACGAGATCACCTTCTTCTATGTGGTGCTCGCCTTCTTTGCTGTGTCCCTGCTGCTGATGTACGTCCTCGTGCGGTCGCCATTCGGACGCAGCCTGGCGGGGATCCGCGAGCGCGAGCTGCGCATGCGCATCCTCGGCTACAATACCTGGCTTCACAAATACATCGCCTTCGTCATCGCCGGCGGCTTCGGTGGGCTGTCGGGCGTCCTGTGGGCCCACACGGCCGGTATCGTGAGCCCCGAGAACGTCGTTTTGACTACGTCGGTGGACGCGCTTTTAATGGCTGTCCTCGGGGGCGCGGGAACGCTGGTGGGAGGCGTCATCGGTGCCGGCATCGTCTTCGGCTTGCGCGAGTATCTCAGCACCCTGGTGCCTTGGTGGCAGTACGTGTTGGGCGCGGTCTACGTGCTCACCATCCTGTTTCTGCCGACCGGCCTGATGGGCATTCCCGAGCGAATTCGGCGGTGGAGGGCCTCCCCGCGCAAGCCGGAGGGGGCAAAACAGCTGGCATCCATACCCTCCTGACGAACAGGAAGGGCACCAGAAGGAGGAAGGAAATGACACATACATGGCTACGACCGGCTGGCCAGTTGCTGCTGGGCCTCTCCCTCGCGCTCGCCATGCGCCCGGTGTCGACCGCCGGCGCCGAGGAGTTGCGCATCGGCTTCGTGGCGCCGACGACCGGCATCTTCGCCCAGGTCGGCAAGGACATGGTCGACGGCTTTCAGCTCTACCTTGACGAGACCAAGAGCGACTTCGGCGGCGCGCAGGTGAAGTTCATCGTCGAGGACGAGCAGGGCAAGCCCGACACCGCTGTGACCAAGGCCAAGAAGCTGGTCCTGCAGGACAAGGTGCAGATGTTCGTCGGCGGCCTGCTGGCCTCCAGCGGCTACGCGCTGGCCCCGGTGAGCACGGCTGAGAAGACGCTCTACATTCCAACGATTCCGGCGGCGGACGACCTGACCCAGCGCGACCTTGCCAAATATCCCTACATGATCCGCACCGGGTGGTCGAGTTCGCAGCCCAGCCATCCGTTCGGGCAATGGGCGTGCGACCAGGGCTACAAGAAGATCGTCGCCATCGGTGCCGACTATGCGTTCGGCTACGAGGTGATCGGCGGATTCCAGAAGGCGTTCGAGGATTGCGGCGGCAAGATCATTCAGAAAATCTGGCCGCCCATCGGCACCAAGGATTTCGGGCCTTACATCCCGACCATCAAGCAGGACGCCGATGCGATCTTCACGCTCATGGTCGGACCGATGTCGCTCCAGTTCCCCAAACAGCTGGCGGCGTCCGGCAACAAGAAGCCGGTGCTCGGCGGCGGGACCAGCTATGACGAATTCGTGCTGCCGTCCATGGGCGACGAGGTGATCGGCCACGTGTCGGCGCTGCAATACAGCGCCGCCCTCGATACGCCGAAGAACGCGGATTTCGTCAAGAAGTACCGCGCGAAATACGGCAAGGTCCCGTCGTACTACTCGGAAAGCAACTACACCACCGCCCAGATGATCCACGAGATCATCCAGAAGAACAAAGGCAAGTTCCCGGGCGCCGAGGAGTTCATCAAGCAGCTCGCCGCCATGAAGGTGGACACGCCGCGCGGGCCCGTTACCATCGACGAAATGCGCAACCCGGTGCAGAACATCTACATCAAGAAGGTCGAGAAAAAGAAGATGTTCGGCTACGACAAGGACGAGCTCTGGAACACCGTGATCAAGACCTACCCGAATGTCGGGCAGTTCTGGACATACGACAAGGCCGCGTTCCTGAAGCAGCCGGTCTACAACCGGGACTTCCCGCCCTGCAAATTCTGCGAATAGCAGGCCGAGTGACGCCGGGGCTCGCGCGCCCCGGCGTCCTTTTTCCAGCAAGGGGTCGAGCGTGAAGCAGTCGGCCGGAGAGAACGATCCCGTTCTCGAGCTCAAAGGCCTGTGTAAGAGCTTTGGCGGCCTGCATGCCGTGCGGGATGTCAGCCTGAAAATCTTCCGCGGCGACCGCAAGGCGATCATAGGGCCGAACGGCGCGGGAAAAACCACGCTGTTCAATGTCGTTACCGGCATCCTGCCGGCCACGTCGGGACACGTCCTGTTGTTCGGAAAGGACGTGACGGGCTGGCCGAGCCACCGCCGCACCGCGCTGGGCATGGCGCGCACGTTCCAGATCACCAGCCTGTTTCCGAAGCTGACGGTGCTTGACAACGTGCTCCTGGCGATCAAGGGCGTGCGCCCGACCAAGTTCGTGACATGGCGCTTCATGTCCTCGTATGGCGACGTCTATGCCAAGGCCGACCATCTTCTGGGGCAGGCCGGTTTTCAGGATCGCATGCACGTGGAGGTGCGCAATCTCTCGCACGGCGAGCAGCGCCAGCTCGAGATCGTTCTCGGTCTCGCCAGTGATCCAAAAATCCTGCTGCTGGACGAGCCGGCCGCCGGCCTGTCGTCGGGCGAGTCGCAGGAGATGGCAAAATTCCTCATGCGGCTCGATCCCGACCTGGCGATCCTGCTGATCGAGCATGACATGGACGTCGTGTTCGACGTCGCCGATCACATCTCGGTCCTGCATTTCGGCGAGGTTCTGGAGACCGGCGCGGCGCAGCAGATCCGCGCCAGCCAGAAGGTGCAGGAAATCTATCTCGGGACCGGGTGATCCGATGAGCATCGCAACGCCTCTCCACATCGTCATCACCAGGCTTGTCCCGGTGATCCCGCTTGGCGGGGCAGGGCCGTGCTTCCTTCAGCGAGATGGCCGGGACAAGCCCGGCCATGACAACGATTTGGCGTGATCCATGGCGATCCTGGACGTGCAGAACATCCACACCTACTACGGCGACGCCTACGTGCTGCAGGGGCTGTCGCTGCAGCTCGAGCAGGGGCAGATTCTCGGTCTGCTCGGGCGCAACGGCGTCGGCAAGACCACGCTGGTGAACTCGATCGTCGGCTTTAATCCGCCGCGCCGCGGCCGGATCGTGTTCAAGGGCGTCGACATCACGGGCAATTCGTCGTTCGAGACGGTGCGCAGCGGCATGGGTCTGGTGCCGCAGGGGCGGCGCGTCTTTCCCACCTTGAGCGTGGAGGAAAACCTTGTCGTGGCCGAGCGCAGCGTCGACCGTCATGGCTGGACGCTCGAGCGCGTCTACGCGCTGTTTCCGCGCCTGCAGGAGCGGCGCCATCAGCGCGCCAAGACCTTGTCCGGCGGCGAGCAGCAGATGTTGGCGATCGGCCGCGGGCTCATGACCAACCCGGATTGCCTGATCATGGACGAGCCCTCGGAGGGGCTGGCGCCCATCATCATCCAGGGCGTGTGGGAGGCGATCGGCAAGCTGAAGCAGGAAGGCCTGTCCATCCTGCTGGTCGAGCAGAACGCGCACCTGGCGCTGAAACTGGTCGACTACGTGCACGTGCTGAGCAAGGGCCAGGTGGTCTATTCCGCCCATCCGGAAGAGCTGTGGGCCAACCAGGACATCAAGTCGCGATTCCTGGGCCTGTGAATGGAGGGCGTACGCGAGGCCGAAACCCCGATGCCGGCACGCCGGTCGATGACCGAGATTACAAGGTGCCGTTAAAGTTCACCGGCTGGATCGACCGCGCCTGGACATCCCGTCAGAAAAGGCGGAACACTCCCCTCAGCCTGATGATCCCCCAGATGATTGGATTCCATCGTCGCCAGACGTTGGCTGCCTCCTTGCTCAACATGCCGGCCACGATGTCCGGTGGTGGCGCGAAGACCTCCGGCATATGTGAGGAAAGCACATCGTCGCCTAGCACGTTCCAGCGCGATGAGCCGCCCATCAGGGGCGAGCTCAATGCGAACACGACGCGACCAATTCGCGCCTCACGAATCGCGAAGGAACACATCGGGCACGGTTCGACGATTGTGTAAAGCGTGCAGTTCTTCAGATTGCCGCGACCGAGCACCTTCTGTCCCGCGGAAACAGCAATGAGCTCGGCGTGGCGCGTGATGTCTGCGTCGTGGGCAACCTGATTGATCGTCTCAGCGATGATTTCGCCATTTTTGCTGATCACGGCCGCAAATGGAAACTCGCCTGCCTGGGTGGCTGCCCGCGCCAGTTCAAGGCAGTGCGCCATCATCTTCCGATCGGTGCTGTCCAAGGATGATTCGTTGACCGACGTCCGGGAAGTCCGCCGGTAACCCAGTGCTCGGTCGATGATTACTGACATATGCGTGAACTCATGCGGAGGCTCGGGGCGGCGCCACTCGGCGCGATCGGCGAAGCAGGGCTCGCATTTCGACCTGGCCCATCCGGTGAAATGGCGCGGCCCATATCGGATCACGATGCCGGTGCGCACGGCTATGCAAAATCCGCCAACCAGATGGACCTAATATTGCATACGGCTCCTGCTCGACGTGCAAACAGTCACGACTCCTCCGCAATCGATTGAACGCGTTGACCACTTTGGGAGTTCCACGTACTGTCTGAGTCTTCTTCCCTACCCTGGGTGACCTGACGTGGCGGCTTTGTCCGCGCCGTGCGCATCGCCAGGAGCGTTGGCCAATCATGCATCAGCAAGCGGAACATGCGAGTGAATGGGGGGGAGACGGCTTTGCCCGCGGCCTCGGCCGCCAAAGTGTCCCGCACGGCCCGTTCCGCCGGCGCCTGCGTGCGCTGATTCATTTCTTTTCCTACCATCTGGTCCTTTCCCGGCGAACGACCCGTGCGACGCGGTCAGCAGGTTTCTCGCTGACCGTTCGCCCGACGGTATTTCACCCGCGCTATTTCATCAGCAGTGAGTGCTTCGCAGAGTTCATCGGCGGTCTCGATCTGAAAGGCAAACGCGTGATCGATGTCGGAACGGGGGCGGGTATCCTCGCCCTCGCCGCGGCGCGCGCGGGCGCCGAAAGCGTGTTGGCAACCGATATCAACCCGAATGCCGCCCTCACGGCCGCTGAGAACGCGCGCGCCAACGGCATGGGAGACCGCGTCACCGCCGTATGCTCAAACCTTTTTGCGGCTTTTTCGCCGCGCCCGCTGTTCGATGTGATCCTGTCGAGCCCGCCAAAGCACGCCGGCGAGCCCCGCGATCTTGCCGATCGCGGCTGGCACGCCGGGCCGAAATATCGCGACATCGCCGCGCTGTTCGAGCAGGCGCGCGAACGCCTGAAGCCTGGGGGCAGCCTTTATGTGATGGTCTCGTCGGACTCGGACCTGAATCTGTTCGCGACGCTGATTGAACGCGCAGGGTTCTGCGCACGCCTTGCTCACGAACGCTCGATCTTCATCGAATCGCTGATCATCTACGAGCTACGTTCGCGCTGAGAGCCGCCTCCGCCTGCGTGATGGACCGGTGTCCTGCTCCTGGCGTGCGGGATCCCCGAGGACATGAAGGAGCGTGAAACGGCCCGGCGGCAAAAGCGAGCCGGCGATTGGCAGGACACGAACTGCAGAAGCGGTGCGGTTGGCAGGACACGGAATGGCCGCCCGATGAGGAACCGCGGGCACCATCGGCAGTTCCTCATGCCAGGCGCAGTGGGTAGCTCAAGAATCCGCGAAATCGCGCGCGTCCGCCGCGGCGGAATTCGGCCGCTCGCTCGATCGTTGCGAAGCGCCGCACCAGCCGCGAGATCGCCACCTGCGCCTCCATGCGGGCAAGCGACATCCCGGCACAGGCATGGATTCCGAGGCCGAAGGCCAGATGCCGGTTGGGGTGGCGCCTTATGTCCAGACGTTCCGGGTCGGGGAATTGCTCCGGATCACGATTGGCCGCGCCGATGCCGATATGAATATAGGTGCCGCGCGACATGGACACGCCGGCGAGCATCGTGTCCTTCGCGGCGCGGCGGTTGCCGAGTTGATTGGAGCTCTCCAGGCGCAAAAACTCCTCGACTGCGGTTTCGATGCACTCGGGATTTGCCTGCAGGTCACGCATCGCGTCGGGATGGCGGATCAGGAGATCGACGCCATTGCCGATGAGGTTGGTCGTGGTCTCGTGTCCGGCATTGAGGATGAAGATACAATTGTGCAGGAGCTCCAGTTCGCTCAGCCGCTCCGCCGATCCGTCGACCGGAGAAAGATCGCTGCCGGCAATGAGCTTGGACAGGATTTCGCCCTCGTCCGGGCTCGGCCGCAGGGCGCGTTGCTCGATCAATCGGCGCAGATACGCCTTGAACTCGTCGACAGCCTTTGTCCCGCGTTCCAGTTGGGCCGGGCTCAGCACCGGCTCGAGCGCGCCCAGAATTGCCAGCGACCAGTCGCGCAGGGGCCCTCGCTCATCATTCGGTATGCCCAGCATGTCGCCGATCAGCTGAAGCGGGATTGCCGCCGCAAAGTCTGCGATCAGGTCCATGCCGCCCCGAGCGGCGGCATGGTCGAGCAAACAGTCGACGAGCGCCTCGATGCGCGGCTGCAGCGCCTTCAGCGCCCGCGGCGTGAACGCCGGTGCCAGCAGCTTGCGGACCCTTGAATGATACGGCGGATCATTGAAAACCAGGCTGGTGGTGTGATGCTCGAACAGCGAGCTGTCGCCGAAATTCGGCTTGAAGTCCACTTTCTTGTCCGAGCTCCATGTCTCGGGATCGCGATAGACCGCCGCGCAGTGGTCGTAGCGGCTGAGAAAATATGATCCGTCCGGCATCCGGTGGACGGGATCGTGCTCTCGCAGCGCCCGGTAGACCGGAAAGGGATCGTCGAGAAAGGATGCGTCGAGCCGCTTGATATCGAAACGGAGTGCAGCCTCGCGCAGATCCATTTTCGCCTCTTCGTTCCGCATCGAGCCCGGTCTGCAGGGTCGGCTTCCAGGCGTATCCCCTCATATTCCGAGATAGGCGGATTGTACGCGATCGTCGGCGAGCAGCTCGGCGCCGCGTCCGCCCGCGGTGATGCGCCCTGTCTCCAGGACATAGCCGCGATCGGCGATGGTCAGCGCGGCCTGCGCGTTCTGCTCGACCAGCAGCACCGTGAGGCCGGCCGGCTTCAGCCCGGCAATCGTGTCGAGGATCTGGTCGACCAGGATCGGCGCGAGCCCCATCGACGGTTCGTCGAGCAGGAGGAGCCGCGGCTTTGCCATCAGAGCGCGGCCGACGGCGAGCATCTGTTGTTGCCCTCCCGACAACCCTCCGGCGGGAGCGCGCCGCTTGTCCGCCAGCATCGGGAACAAGGCGAAGACCGAGGCCAGGGCGGATTCGAATTCGGCCGTCGGCCGCGTCCACGCGCCGAGCCGGAGATTGTCTTCGACCGACAGCGGTGCGAACACCTGCCGGCCTTCCGGCACCTGGGCGATGCCGAGCGCGACGCGCGCATGCGCCGGCAGTCTTTCGATCGGTTGCCCGCGGTAGCGAATGTGCCCGCCGGAGACCGGCTGAACGCCGGAAATCGCCCGCATCAGGGTGGTCTTGCCGGCGCCGTTGGCTCCGACCAGGGCAACGATCTCCCCCTCGGCCACCTCGATCGACACGCCGTGCAGCGCCTCGATCCGGCCGTAGCCGCTCGTCAGGTTTTCAACCGACAGCACGGGTCGTCTCCTGCGCACGGCGGACTCCGAGATAGGCCTCGATCACGGCCGGATCGGCGCGCACCTCGGCAGCGGTGCCTTCCGCCAGTGTGCGCCCATTGGCGAGCACAAGGATGCGGTCGGACACGTTCATCACCAGCCGCATGTCATGCTCGACCAGCATGACCGCGACACCGGTGCGGGCGATGTCGCGGATGATGGCGTCGATCTCCGATGTCTCGACCGGGTTGCAGCCGGCGGCCGGCTCGTCGAGCAGAAGGATTTTTGGTTCAGTCGCGAGCGCGCGCGCGATCTCGAGGCGCTTGAGCGCGCCATACGCAAGCGTGCCGGCCGGCCGGTCGGCAAGCTCGCGCAACCCCACCTGCGTGAGCAGCGCCTTGGCCCGGTGGCGTGTCTCGCGGTTCTGCTTGCGCACCGCCGGCAAAGCCAGGAGGTGAGAGAGCACGCTGCGGTGCTCATGCAGATGTCGGCCGACCATCACGTTCTCGACCGCGCTCATGCGAAGAAAAACATTGAGATTTTGGAAGGTGCGCGAAAGACCCAGGCGTGCGAGCCGATACGGCGCCTGACCGGTCACATCCTCGCCGTCGAGTGTCACGCGTCCGCGCCGCGGCATCAACAGCCCGCACAGCAGGTTGAACAACGTGGTCTTGCCGGCGCCGTTCGGGCCGATGATCGCAAGGATTTCGCCGCGCTCGACCGCGAACGAAACATCGTCGACCGCGGCGACGCCGCCGAACTCCACGGCGAGCCTGTCAGCGACCAGGAGGGTCATGGCGGCTTGCGTTCGATCAGCGCGGCTAGGGCCGGCACGATGCCGGCGCGCAGGAAGATCATGAACAGGATCATGATCGTCCCGAGCGCGATTTGCTCGTAGTCATGGAAGACCGTCAGCAGCTGCGGCAACACCGTGAGCAGGGCCGCGCCGACGATGCTGCCGAAGATCGACCCGAGGCCGCCCATCACTGCCATGGCGACGAATTCGATGGAGCGCAGGAACCCGGCCGTGACCGGGGTCACGAGGCCATCGAACAGGGCCAGGTAGGCGCCGGCGACTGCGGCATAGACCGCCGAGAGCACGAAGGCGATGAGCTTGTAGCGTGCCACGTCGACACCGAGCACGGCCGCCGCGACCTCGCTGTCGTGGACGGCGCGGAAGGCGCGGCCGGTCGGGCTGTCGATCAGGTTGATCGCGATCAATGCGCCGAGTGCGAGGGTTACGCCCGAGATCCAGTACCAGGCCTGGGTGCCTCGCGCCGTCCAGCCGAGCAGGACGAGCCGCGCCACCGGCATGCCGTCGGGACCGCCGGTCCATCGTGCCTCGTTGGTGAACACCATGCCGATCAGAAGCCCCATGCCGAGGGTGGCGACCGCCAGGTAGTGGCCCCTCAGCCGCAGGATCGGCCGGCCCACCACGAAGGCAATGAAACCGGCAAGCGCGGCGCCCGCCAGCAGCGATGCCCAGGCCGGCAGGCCAAGATGCGCCGGCCCGACCGCGACCGCGTAGGCGCCGATGCCGAAGAACCCGGCATGCCCCAGGCTCACCTGGCCGGCAAAGCCCATCAGCAGGTTGAGGCCGAGCACCGCAAGGGCAAAAATGAAGACCAGGGTCGCGATGCGCAGATAGAACAACGACGGCGCGACCAGCGGCAACAGCAGCAGGATCGCAGCGATCGCCATGAGCGCCGTGTAGCGGCTGCCGGCCAGTCGGGTGATCGCGCCGTGCATCACACCCGCTCGATGGTGTTGCGGCCGAACAGGCCCTGCGGCAAGGCGAACAAGACAGCCAGAATCACCAGGAAGGCAATCGCGTCCTTGTACGACGACGAGACATAACCGGCGCCGAACGCCTCCAGGAGCCCGAGCAGGAGGCCGCCGGCGATGGCGCCCACCGGATTGCCGATGCCGCCCAGCATTGCCGCGGCGAAGCCTTTGAGGGCGAGCAGCGTGCCGACGTCGTAGCTCGTGAGCACGATCGGTGTCACCAAAATGCCGCCGATCGCGCCGATCGCGGCCGAGATCGCGAACGACAACATGACCACGCGCGAGGTATCGATGCCGACGAGGCGTGCGGCCATGCGGTTGGCGGCGGTCGCCAGCGTCGCCTTGCCGTACAGCGTGCGGCGCATGAACAGCCAGAGCAGCAGCACGATGATACCAGCGCCCGACAGGACGATCACGCTCTGCGGCAGGATCGTGGCGCCGCCGACGAGCCAGGGCTCGGCGCCCAGGAACGGCGGCAGACTGTGGAAATTCTTGTCGAACGCGACGCCGGCGACGCCGCGCAGGAGAATCGACGCGCCGATGGTGATGATGATGAGCGTGACGGCGGATGCGTCGCGCGCCGGCTCGATGGCGAGGCGGTGCAGCAGGAGGCCGACCGCCACCGCGATCACGATCGCCAGCAGCGCCGCGATCGGCAAGGGCACGCCGGCGGCGGAGAGAACATAGGTCCCCATGCCCCCGATCATCACGAACTCGCCCTGGGCGAAGTTGATGACGTCGGAGGAACTGTAGATCAGCGTGAAACCGACCGCGACCAGCGCGTAGATCGCACCGACGGTAAGTCCCGAGAACAGGAACTGGAGGAATTCCGGCATCGGCAGGGCGGGCTACTGCGCCAGCGTCCAGTCGCCATTCCTGATCTCCAGCATCCGGAAAGCCGTCAAGTCGAGGCCCAGGTGGTCGGTGGGTGTCATGTTGACGACGCCGCCAGTGCCGATGAAGCCACGGGTCTTCTCGATTTCGTCGCGCACCTTGGCCTTGTCGGCGCTCTTGGCCCGCTGCATCGCGTCGACCAGGATCATCAGGCCGTCATACATGTGGCCGCCGAAGGTGGAGACCGGCTGGCCGGTCTTGCTTTCGTAGGTCTGCTTGTAGTCGACCACGACCTTTCTCTGGCTGTCGCTCGCGGGCAGCTTCTCGGCGACCAGGAGGGCGGCGGCCGGCAGCCTCACGCCTTCTGCAGCGGCCGGCGTCGCGAGCTCGATGAACTGCTTCGTGCCGATGCCATGGCCATGATAGAGCGGCGCCGTGATGCCGAGCTGGCGGTAGTTGCGGGTCACGATCGCCGGCCCCTGGCCGAATCCCGGATTGATCACGGCCTGCACTCCGGCCTTGCCCTTGATATTGGTCAGCTGCGCCGTCATGTCGCTGTCGCGCGGCTGATAGGTCTCCTCGTGCAGCACCTCGATGCCGTACTTGGCCGTGATGGTCATGCACTGGTCGCGCATCGACTTGCCGAACGCATCGGCGCCGGAGATCAGCGCGACCTTGGCGAGGTTGCGCGTTTTCAGATCGTCGAAGATCTTCTCGCAAGCCATGAGATCGGTGTGCGGCGTCTTGAAATTCCACTTCTTGGCCGGGAATACGGCCTGTACGGCCCCGGCAAAGTTGATGAGCGGAATCTGGTTTTCTTCCGCGAGTGCGATGATCGGCATGGTGGTCGCGGTGGTCGAGCCGGCGAGCAACGCATCGACCTTGTCCTCCTCGATGAGACGGATCGCGAAGGTGCGCGCCTGGTTGGGGTCGCCGCCGTCGTCGTAGATCACGAGCTTGATCGGCTGACCGTTGATGCCGCCCTTCGCGTTGATGGCCGCGGCGTACATGTCCAGTGTTTTCTTCTCGGGATCGCCGAGGAACGAGGCAGGACCCGTGACCGACAGCACCGCTCCGATCTTGACGTCGGCCAGGACATCACCAGCCGCCATGACGATTGTCAGGCTCAAGCCTGCTGCAGCGACTCGTCCCAGGGCTGTGCTCGCCATTGTTTCCTCCCGTACTGGCATTCGCGGGCTGCAGAGCGTACCACGGTTCTTGCCGTTGGGCAGGCGTTGCTCGAAGGTGGTGCCATGAGACGACCAGCGAGTGCTGCCCCGCCCCGCAATCGCGCTTCAGGCCTTCGCCTTTCCGGCGGTGAGGTGCTCGGCGACCGCAAGCAGAAGCAGGGAGACGACGAAGGTGAGCTGGAAGCCGATCGCCCAGAGGAATTTCGACGGATCGGCATATTTCTCGACGTCCAGGAACCACTCCAGCCCTTCGACGGCGGCAATGGCGACAATTGAGCCGAGCAGCTTCAGCTTGAGACCGCCGAAGTCGCGCTCGGAGATGCCTTCTGGCCAATCCGGATGCTCGCGCAGATCGATCCTGCGAATGAAATTTTCGTAGCCGGAGAAGATGACGATCAGGATCAGGTTCGCCATGAGGGCGAAATCGACGAGGTTCAGCACGCCGACAATGACTTCTTTCCCGGTGGCACTCTTGAGGTGGTTGACCAGCTCGTAGAACTCGACGCAGGACTTGTAGACGAGAATAAGAATACCGGCCCACAGAACCAGGAAAAACGGCGCCACCAGCCACCGCGTGACGAAGATCGCCTTCTCGGCGTAGCGGTAGGCCGCGCTCATGATGTCCTCCAAAAAATTCGCAATGTCAGGATGGCAATGTCGGACCAGCGACGATCTCGTCGATGGTGCGGCTTGAGGGGCGGTTCACCAGTTCGGTGATGCGCAGCGCGCCTGATTTTCCGCTCAGCCGCTTCAGCGCCGCGCAGACGTGCCTCCCCCCTCGTCAATTTGGCGGCCAATCTGTGCGATGGCCTGCTGATAGACCGAAGCCGCATTCCATGCCTGGATCGCTGCGAAATTGGCCTCGCCGGGCTGATATCCCGCCCCCGCGCGCCAGCCGTGCGCCTTCAGGAAATTAGCCGTCGAGGTCAGCGCGTTCGGCGCACTGTCGAGATTTCCGGTGCCGTAGTTCAAAATGTTCTTGGGCAGGAACTGGGTGTGACCGATCTCCCCGTGCATGGACCCACGCGAGCTTGCCGAGAGCGTCCCGCGATCGATCAGGGTCAGAGCGGCGTAAAGCTGCTCGGTGAAATAGGCCGACCGACGGCAGTCATAGGCGAGCGTAGCCACAGCCGACAGAACGTTCTGATTTCCGCGCGTATTGCCGAAGCCTGTTTCCATTCCCCAAATGGCCAGGAGCGGCCCCGGCGGGACGCCGTAGCGTTGCTGAATGGAGGCGAAGAGGGCAGCATGCGATTGCTTGAGCGCGCGTCCGCGCGCGACGATGGCCGACCCGCCGCGCTTGGCGAGAAACTGACCGAGCGACAAACGGAAGCTCCGCTGGCCGCGGTCGGCTGCGATGGTTGCCGTCGAGTAGGTCGTCGCCTTGAGGGCTCCAACGGTGGCGGCGCTGATGCCCTTTCCCCTCGCTTCATCGCCGAATTGCGTCTTCCACGCCTCGAAGCCAGCCGCCGTGCTGCCGCACTGCGCGGCACCCGCTTTGCCGGCCAGCCATACGAGCGCCACGAAGGCTGCGACGGTGGTGGTCTTGAGCTGCCCCTTGGTCATGGAGAACTCCCATTCACGCCCTTTGCATCAAGGTAGCCGCGCGTGCGCGGAGGGCACCCGCGCGGACGCGGACGGAGAGGCCGTTCGTCGCATTATAGGGTCCCAGCCGTTTATCCGCATTAGCCCTGTGCAACGCCCTCGACGCTCGGCCACCTTCCCCCTGTTGGGGGTGGAGCAAGCACCCTGACATCAGGACAACCCCTGCACGCGGAAGAAACCAGCCATCCCCGGCCATCATTTCCCGATGGCCACGTTCTCGCTAAGCTCCGGACCCGGGAACCAGTGAAATGACCGACCCCACCGTCTCCACGGTCGCGATCCGCGGCTGCAACATTAAACTGATGCGCGGCGGGTCGGGTCCGCCGCTGCTGTTTCTGCACGGCGCCGGCGGGGCAGGGGCGTGGCTTCCGGTCATGCAGGCGCTGGCGGAGAAATTCGACGTCCTCGTTCCGGAACATCCGAGTTTCGGCGAGTCCGACACGCCCGACTGGCTCGATACGATTCACGACCTTGCCTATTTCTATCTCGACTTCCTCGATGAGCTCGGCCTCGATGACGTGCATCTCGTCGGCGTGTCGCTGGGTGGCTGGCTTGCCGCCGAGATCGCCGTCCGCAACACCAGCCGGCTCGCCTCGCTCACGCTCGCCAGCGCGGCCGGCCTTTACGTGAACGGCGTCGAGCAGATCGATACGTTCCTGCTCACCGACGAGCAGCGCATCCGCGCGTTCTTCCATGATCAGACCTGCGCCGACGAGATGATCGCGCGGCAGCGGCCCGAGCTTGAAGACGTGGCCATGAAGAACCGCGTCGCCACCGCGAAGCTCACGTGGCAGCCCCGCGGCTACGATCCGCACCTGGCCAAATGGCTGCACCGCATCGACGTGCCGACCCTGCTGATCTGGGGCGCCGACGACCGCCTGTTCCCGCCGCAGCATGCGGCCGCCTACCGCGAGCACATTCCGGGCGCCAGGGCCGTGATCATTCCGGAATGCGGTCACGTGGCGCACGTGGAGAAGGCCGCCGTGTTCGCGTCCGAGCTGAAAAATTTCATCGGTTCCCTGAGGATGGCGTCATGAAGTTCTTCAACTTTCACCTGATGCCCTACCGCCACGTCGATCTCGACGCGATCGAGCGCAACGGCTCGGCCTGGGTGACGTTCTCCAACCGCCACTACGATGCGTCGCGCGGCGCCGAGCTCTATCACGAGTATCTCGACCAGATGGAGCTTGCCGACCGGCTCGGCTTCGACGGCGTGTGCCTCAACGAGCACCATCAGACGCCGTACGGCATGATGCCAATTCCGGGCGTGCTGGCCGGGGCGCTCACGCGCAGCGTCAAGCGCGCCAAGATCGCCATCCTGGGGCGCGCGCTGCCGCTGCTCAACAATCCGCTCATGGTGGCGGAGGAGTACGCCATGCTCGACAACCTGTCGCGCGGGCGGTTCATCGCCGGCTTCGTGCGCGGCATCGGCGCCGAGTACCACGCCATGGGCATCAACCCGGTGCTGTCGCAGGAGCGCTTTTCCGAGGCGCACGACCTGATCGTGCGCGCGTGGACCGAGCCCGGGCCGTTCGTCTATGCCGGCAAGCACTATCACTTCAATTACGTGAACCCGTGGCCGCGCCCCTATCAGGATCCGCATCCGCCGATCTGGATTCCGTCGCAGGGCTCGAGCAGCACCATCCGCTGGGCGGCCGCAATGCGCTACACCTACTGCCAGACGCTCAGCCCGATCGCCGTGGTGGCGCGCTTCTTCCAGATGTATCGCGACGAGGCCGAGCGCGCCGGCTACCAGGCGTCGCCCGACCAGCTCGCGTGGTCGAATACGATCTATGTGGCGGAGACCGACGAGAAGGCCATGCACGAAGCGCGGCCCCATCTGGAGGCGCTGGTGAACCGCCTGTTGAAAATGCCCACCGAGATGCTGCTGCCGCCCGGCTACACCAATATCGAATCGATGAAGCGCGTGCGCGCCGCCAAGGTCACCGGCAAGACCACGTCGATCGAAGAACTGGTCAAGACCGGCGTCGTCATCGTCGGCAGCCCCGGTACGGTGCGCGAGAAGCTCGCCGAGTACCAGGACCTCGCCGGCTTCAATACTTCGCTGACCAAGACGCAGTTCGGCACGCTGCCGGCCGACATGGTGCGCGCCAACATGACGGCGATCGCCGAAGAGATTCTGCCGCACTTCCGCGACCGCCTGCCCCAGGGCGTGCGGCAGGCGGCGGAGTGATGCACCGACATGGCCGCGAACGCGGCGCGCTCCCTCTCCCCAGCGGGGAGAGGGTTGGGGTGAGGGGGCGAGTGAATTACAATCGGCCCTTTCCCCCTCACCCGGATCGCTTCGCGACATAGCCGATGCTTTGGCATCGGCGTTCTGACTTAAAGGAACGGCGGCCGAAGGCCGCCTATGCCTCTCCCCGCTGGGGAGAGGTGGAGCAAGCGGCGCGGCCTTGCATCATTCAGAGGATCAGCATGACCCTTCCCCGCCGCCGTTTTCTCCATCTCGCCGCCTCCCTCGCCGCGCTGCCCACAGCAACGCGCCTCGCGTGCGCGCAAGGCTATCCGTTCCGACCCATCCGCTGGATCGTCGGCTTTCCGGCCGGCGGGGCCACCGACACCGTGACGCGCGTCATGGGCAACTGGCTCTCCGAGCGGCTCGGTCAGCCGGTGGTGATCGAGAACCGGCCGGGCGCCGCCACCAACCTGGCGGCTCAGGCGGCCTTGAGCTCTCCGCCCGACGGTCACACGCTGCTGCTGGCACTGCCAACCAACGCCATCAACGCCACGCTGTATGAATCGCTGCCCTTCAATTTTTTGCACGACAGCGCGCCCGTGGCCGGGTTCGTCGAGCTGCCGCTGCTGCTGGTGGTGAACCCGTCGCTGCCGGTCAAGACCGTGGCCGAGTTCATCGCCTACGCCAAGGCCAATCCGGACCAGATCAACCTCGCGTCGTTCGGCACCGGCACGATCAGCCATCTCGCCGGCGAGCTGTTCAAGATGACGACCGGCACGAAGATGGTGCACGTGCCGTATCGCGGCGGGCCGGTGGTGATGACCGACCTGATTGCCGGGCGGGTGCAGGCCGCCATCGACGCGTCGCCCAACGTGATGGCGCACATCCGCAGCGGCGCCGTGCGCGCGGTCGGCGTGCTGCCGCGTACCCGCATGGCGGCGCTGCCGGATGTGCCGAGCATCAGCGAGACGCTGCCCGACTATGACGTCAGCACGTGGTCTGGCGCAGTCGTGCCCAAGGGCACGCCGGCCGACATCGTCGACCGGCTCGCCCGCGAGATCAGCGCCGGCCTCAACGATCCGCGCCTCACGGCGCGGCTCACCGACCTGGGCGGCGTGCCGACCCCCATGGGCTCGGCCGAATTCGGCGCACTGATCGCGCGCGACACGGAAAGATGGGCCAAGGTGATCAAGACCGCGGGCGTGAAGCCCGAGTAGCCGCGATTGTCATTGCCGGGCTTGACCCGGCAATCAGGGTCTGGCGTAAACTTTTTTGATGGATGCGCGGGTCAAGCCCGCGCATGACGGATAAATTTCGTCGCGACGCTTTCTAGCTCCGCACCCGGCCGCCATCCACGTTGAGCGTCTGGCCCGTGATGAACGCCGCGTCGTCGCTGGTGAGGAACGACATGGTGCCGACCAGGTCGTCGGGCACTTCGCCGCGCTTGATCGCCTGCATGGTGGCGACCGCAGCGAATTCCTCGTCCATGCTGGCGAGCCCGGCGCGCGGCTTGCGCGCCAGCGTCCCCGGCGTACGTGTCAGGCCGGGCGAGATGGCGTTGACCGTGATGCCGTGCGGCCCGAGCTCGGAGGCGAGCGCGCGGGTGAACCCGACGATTCCGCCCTTGCTGGCGACGTAATGCGCGAAGCCGGTCACCACCGAGCCGAGCGTGCTCGACGCCATGTTGACAATGCGTCCCCAACCGCGCTGCTTCATGCCGGGAACGAACGCGGCGGTGACCAGGAACGTGCCGTCGAGATTGATCGACAGCACGCGGCGCCAGTCGGCGAACGTCATCGTGTCGAACGCCTGCTGCGGGAAGATGCCGGCGCAGTTGATGAGAATGTCGCAACGGCCGAAGCGCTGCGCGACGGCGTCGGCCAGCGCCTTGACGGGTTCCGGCGAGGTCACGTCGCAGGTGCAGGCGAGCGCGTCGCGGCCCGCCTGCTCGACGAGGCGCACCGTCCCGTCCGCCGGCGCGACGTCGGCGATCGCCACGTGCGCGCCGTCCTGCGCCAGCCGCTGGGCGAATGCCTGCCCGATGCCGTTCGCCGCACCGGTGATGACGGCGACCTTGTCGCGATGCCCCTTGCCCACGCACTCCTCCTTGGCGATGCGGTTGAACTGAAGCTTCGTTATGGCCGGGCGTGATCGGCGTCGCCGCCCGCACGCGCCGCCGCGATCAGCTGCACGATGCGCTCCGGGCTGACCGGCGCCTCGGCGATGGTGACGCCGAATGGCGCCAGGGCATTCTCGACCGCCGCAATGATCGCCGCGATGGCCGGGATGGTACCGCCTTCGCCGGCGCCCTTGAGGCCGAGCGGGTTGAGCGGGGATGGCGTCTCGCTGTGGTGAATGGCAACTGGCGGCGCATCGGTGGCGCCCGGCAGCAGGTAGTCGGCGAATGTCGCGCTCAGCGGCTGGCCTTCGTCGTCGTATCTCAGCCGTTCGAACAGCGCATTGCCGACGCCATGCGCGACGCCGCCCACCACTTGGCCTTCCACCACCATGGGATTGATGACGCGGCCGCAGTCGTGCAGCACGGTGTAGCGGAGGATGTCTACTTTTCCGGTCTCGACGTCCACCTCGACCTCGGCCACGTGCGTGCCGTTGGCATAGGTCGACTGGTCGGGCTGGAAGTAGGCCGTGTTCTCCAGGCCCGGTGTCAACCCGCCCGCCATGGCGAAGCCCGGCATGCCGATCGATTTGATGGCGATCTCGCGGAAGCTCTTGCTCAAGCCCGGCACGCCGCGCACCCGGGCAAATCCGTCGGCAAGCTCGAGATCCTCTTCCGCCACTTCCATCATGTCGGCGGCGATGTGCTTGATCTTTTGCGCCACCGCGATGGCCGCGAGATGCACCGACGAGCCGGCGTTGACGGCGGTGCGCGCGGCAAAGCTGCCGACGCCGAAAGCGATGTCGGCAGTGTCGGCGGTCACCACAGTCACGTCGTCGTAGCTGGCGCCGAGCTGGTCTGCGGCGATCTGGGCAAACACTGTCTTGTGCGACTGGCCCTGCGGCGTGGCGCCGGTATAGACCACGATTTTTCCGGTGGTGGAGATGCGCACGGTGGCGCCTTCGTAGGGACCTAGGCCCGTGCTCTCCACCGCATTGCTGATGCCGAGGCCGATATAGCGGCCGGCGCGCTGCGCCTCCTCTTGGCGCGCAGCGAAACCGGTGTAGCCGGCGGCGTCAAGCGCGCGCGCCTGCGCGCCAGGATAGTCCCCGCTGTCGTAGGTGACCGGCCGCCCGTCACGCGCGATGATGCCGACCTGGTACGGCATCTGCTCCGGCCGCACGAAGTTGCGCCGCCGCGCCTCGGCCGGGTCGAGCTTGAGCTCGCGCGCAATGCGGTCCATCAGCCGCTCCATCACGAACACGCCCTGCGGCCGGCCGGCGCCGCGCACCGGCGTGGTGGAGATCTTGTTGGTGTAGGCGACCACGACCTCGATCTTGAAATTGGGCACAACATAAGGCCCCGGCACGGTCGTCGTCGCGATCCATGGCAGCACCAGGCCCCAGGGCAGGTAGGCGCCGGTCTCGTGGATCAATTGTCCGCGCAGCCCGAGAATTTTTCCATCCGCATCGACCGCGATCTCCAGATCCCAGCGCTGGTCGCGCTCCTGGTGGGTGCAGAGAAAGTTTTCGCGGCGATCCTCGATCCATTTGACCGGCGCCTTGAGGCCGCGCGCGCATGCGGCGATAACCGGATATTCCGGGTAGATCGCGCCCTTGGGCCCAAAGCCGCCGCCCACGTCGGGCGTCACCACGCGCATCTGGTGATCGTTGAGGTCGAGCACGTCGAGCAGGCCGCGCTTGATGCGGTGCGAGCCCTGCGACGAGACATAGATCGTGAAGGTGTCGGTCGCGGCATCATGGGTGGCGACCAGCCCGCGGCATTCGATGGAGAACGGACCGCCGCGATGCAGGCTGATCTTTTCCCGGAACACGTGCGCGGCGCGCGCGAACGCCGAATCGGCGTCGCCATGCTGGATCGGCAGGCGTGCCGCGATGTTGGAGGTCGCGCCCGCATGCGCCGGAGCACTGCCGGGGGCGATCGCGGCGGCGCAGTCGGTGACCGCCGGCAACGGATCGTAGTCGACGAAGACCAGCGCGGCGGCGTCCTCGGCGACATAGCGGCTCTCCGCCACCACCACGGCCAGCGGCTCGCCGACGTAGCAGGCCTCGGTGGCGAGGGCATACGGCATGTGCAGCTGGGTGATCGCCGGGTTGGGCACGAACAGCGGCAGCTTGTTGCGGCGCAGCGCCTCCGGCAGATCAGCGAAGGTCAGCACCAGGTGCACGCCCGCGAGCGCGCGGGCGGCCGCGGCATCGATGTGACGGATTTTCGCGTGGGCATGCTGGCTGCGCACGAAGGCGGCGTGCAACATTCCGGGCAATCTGATGTCGTCGATGTAGCGGCCCTTGCCGGTCAGGAACGCCGGGTCTTCCTTGCGCTTGACGCTTCTGCCGAACCACGTTTCTGGCATGCGGCCTCGTTCCGTGCAGGATTTCGGGCGCAGCTTGGGATCGGTTCGTGCTACCGTCAACCCGATGGGATGGACATATGCTCGACAAACCGGCTGATGTGGACACGCGCGGCTTGGCGGCCGGAGGGCCGCCGCTGGATTTCCAGCAGCATCTTACTGAGCTCGAGGCACGCGGTCTGCTGGTGCGCATCGACCGGCCGATCAACAAGGACACCGAGCTGCACCCGCTGGTGCGCTGGCAGTTCGTCGGCGGCGTGCCGGAGGAGAAGCGGCGCGCCTTCCTGTTCACCCACGTGATCGACGCCAGCGGGCGGCGGTATGACATGCCGGTCGTGGTGGGCGCGCTTGCCGCCTCGCCGGAGATTTATGCGGTCGGCATGGGCCGCCGCGTCGAGCAGATCGGCGACGCCTGGATGCAGGCGATTGCCAACCCGATCGCGCCGAAAGTGGTGGCGACGCCACCGTGCCAGGAGGTCGTCGTTTTGGGCGACGCCCTGCGGGCGTCCGGGGGTGGGCTGGCGCGGCTGCCGGTGCCGATCTCGACACCCGGCTTCGATGCCGCGCCGTATCTCACGGCCACGCTGTGCGTGACCAGGGATCCCGAAAGCCAGATCCAGAACATGGGCACTTACCGCGCCGCCCTGAAGGCGACCGACCGGCTGGCGGTGCGCATGGTGGCGCGTGAGGCGACCGGCGCCGGCGGCTACCTGCACTGGCTGAAATACCGCAAGGCCGGCGAAAAAATGCCGATTGCCATCGTGGTCGGCTGCGCTCCCGTCGTGATGTTCACGGGCCCGCAGAAGCTCGCGGTCGATCTCGACGAGATGGGCGTGGCCGGCGCGCTCGCCGGTTCAGCCGTCGCCATGGCGCCGTGCGTCACGATTCCGCTGCACGTGCCGGCCGCGTCGGAGATCGTCATCGAGGGCCTGATCGATCCGGAGCGGCTCGAGCCGGAGGCGCCGTTCGGGGAGAGCAACGGCTACGTGGCGCTCGAAGCCTTCAACATGCCGATGCAGGTCACCGCCATCACGCACAAACGCGCGCCGGTGTTCGCTTCCATCATCAGCCAGGTCACGCCGAGCGAGTCGAGCGTCATCAAGAAGGTGGCCTACGAGCCCTTGTTCCTGCATCACCTGCGCGACCGCCTCGGCGTCAGGAGCGTGCGCCGCGTGACGATGCACGAGCCGCTGACCAACCTGCGCCCGGTCATCTTCCTGCAGCTTGCCGACGGCGCGCCGCGCTCGGAAGTGTGGCGCGCGCTGCGCGGCGCCGCCACCCTGCAGTCGAACTGCGGAAAAGTGGTCGTCGCCGTGAGCCAGGATATCGATCCGGCCAGCCTCGACGCGGTCCTGTGGTCGCTCGCCTATCGCACCAACCCGGTCGAGGACGTGCAGGTCATGCCCAATCGCGGCGGTGTGCAGGGCGCGCAATACGGGCCGAGCAAGACGGATTCCGGCCTGCTCATCGACGCCACGCGCAAGCGGCCGATGCCGCCCCTGGCGCTGCCGACGCGTCCCTTCATGGAGCACGCGCGGGCGCTGTGGGAAGAGCTCGATTTGCCGCCGCTCAGCGTGCAGGCGCCCTGGCACGGCTATGCGCTGGGCGAATGGACCGAGACCTGGGAAACGTTCGCTCGCCGCGCCGCCGCCGGCGACTGGCTCGCGAATGGCCTCGAGACGCTGGCGCGCCAGCAGACCGGCCTGCACCCGGAGACGCCGATCAGGCCTGGCGAGGTGATGGAGGATTGAATTCGCTGGCAGCGTGGCGGTCGTTCCCGCGCAAGCGGGAACCCATGATCACGGGCCTCGCGATATTTGCTCCGATCGTGGTCATGGGTCACCGCCTTCGCGGGGACGACAGGCCGAGTCACTCCACCTTCACGCCCGCCGCCTGGATCACCGGCGTCCAGCGCTCGCGTTCGCGCGCCAGAAACGCCGTGAAGGCGTCAGGCGGTCCGATGCGCGGCTCGACGCCCAGCTTGGTGAAGGCGGTCTCGATCTCCGGCGAGGCGAGGGCCTCGCTGATCGCCGCATTGAGCCTGGCGACGATGGCGGGCGGCGTTGCGGCCGGCGCCACCACGCCGGTGAACGAGACCGAGACGAAATCCGCCAGGCCGCTTTCGATCATGGTGGGCACGTCGGGGGCCTGCGGGTTGCGCTTGTCGCTGGTCACCGCCAGCGCCCGCACCTGGCCGCCCTGGGCCAGCGGCAGCGACACGGTCGGGTTCTCGAACGTCATCTGCACCTCGCCGGCGACCACCGCCTGCGCCGACGGCCCGCCGCCCTTGTAGGGCACATGCACGATGTCGATGCCGGCCTTGAGCTTGAACATCTCGCCGATCAGGTGCGGCGGCGTCCCGCTGCCGGGCGACGAGTAATTGAGCTGTCCCGGCTGCGCCTTGGCGAGCGCGACCAGCTCCGCCACCGATCGCGGCGCGAAGCCCGGATGCACGATGAGGAAGTTGGACGTGGTGCCGAGCATCGCGATGGGCGCGAAGTTTTTCGCCGGATCGTAGCCGACGTTGCGGTAGGTCAGGGGGCCGAGGACCAGCGTGCTGGTATTGCCGAGCAGCAGCGTATAGCCGTCCGCATCCGCCTCTGCGGCCGCGCGCGCCCCGATCGTGCCGCCGGCGCCCGGCCGGTTGTCGATCACGAAGCTCTGGCCCAGGGTCGCGGTCAGGCGCTGTCCGATCAGGCGCGCCATGACGTCGGCCGGCCCGCCCGGCGCGAACGCCACGATGATGCGGATGGGTTTTGTCGGATAGGTCTGCGCCGCCGCCGGCAATGCGAAGGCGCAGAGAATTGGCAGGAGGGCTGGAACGAGGCAGCGCGGCATGCTCCGCCGTCGTCCCCGCGAAGGCGGGGACCCATAAGCACCGCGCGAGCGTGTTGCGCGCCGACGGTGATCATGGGTTCCCGCTTGCGCGGGAACGACGTGGAGGGGCGGCGCGAGCATGCCTGTCCGAAGCTCACTTCAGCCGGTTCGCGGCCTCCTGCACGATGCTCAGGTCGGCGTGCTTCTTGACGTCGACGGTCGCCTTCACGAAGCCGAGGTCCTTGGTCATGTCGACGTTCTTCTGCAGCGCGTCGAGGTTCGGCAGCATGTTGGGATCGCGGAACGTATCCCGGTTGGTGAAGATCCAGTCGAACCGCTCGGCCGGCTGCTTGGTCACGCGCGCAGCGATCTCCATCGCCTCCTTGTGGTTCGCCGGGTCCATGTACCAGCGCGCGATGCGCAGCGAGTCCTCCATGTAATCGACCAGCACGGCGCGATTCTTGTCGATGAACGGCTTGCGCACCGCCCACACGATCATCTGCGTCACACCGATCGCGTCGCGCTGGTTGAACAGCGGGCGGCCGATCTTGCGCAGCTCGGGATCGAGGGAGAACGGCAGCACGGCGGGAATCATGTCGACCTTCTTCTCGGCCAGCATGGCGCGCATGGTCGGGAACGGCGCCTCCACCATGGTGTAGTCGCGCTTGTCCTCCAAGCCGAACTTGCGCAGCATCGCCCGCATCGCCACGTCAACCGCGCTGCCCGACGCATTGGTGGCGACCACCTTGCCCTTGAGATCCTCGGGCTTATTGATCGGGCCGTCGGCCAGCACCATGTATTCCTGCGTGTAGTAGCCGGGCACGCCGTCCTGGAACTCGTCGGCGATGACGCGGATGTCGTCCATGCCGGCGTTCTGCACCGCGATGGCGAGGGTCGAATAGGCGAGGTTGGAGACTTCCAGCTCGTTGTTGGCGATCGCCGTGATCATCGGCGGCGTGCCCTGGAAGCGCACGGCTTCGAACACGTAGGATTTGCCGAAGTGCTTGGCCAGGTCCTTCTTCTCCAGCCAGATCGACGCCCAGTTGGTGACCGGCGCCACCCAGGCGCCGCGGATTTTTATCGGATCGGCGGCGTGAGCGACGCCAACGCCCAGGATGCCGGCCGCGATCAGGCCGGCAAAAAGCTTCAGTGAACGCATGCGTATCCTCCCTGTGGTGTCGTTACTATAGCGGAATTTTCAGCTGCGCTTCGATGTCAAAGATTGTCGCGCGGGTCTTGGTTAAAACGGTGGAATTGTCGATAGCCGCCATTCGACGTCACGCCGTGCTGGGCTCGAGCGCCTCCTGATGCCACAGCAGCAGGCGACGGCGGATGAGCGCCATGCCCTTGACCAGGCAATAGCCGACGACGGCGATCTCGACGATGCCGGCGAACACGCCGCGCGAGTCGGCGAAGCGCGAGGCCGTCATCATGCCGCCGCCCAGGCCGTAGCCGCCCATCATCATCTCGGCCACCACGGCGACGATCAGCGCGATCGGCAGCGCCACCTGCAGACCGGTCATGATCTGCGGCAGCGCTGCCGGAAAGATGATCTGCCACAACAGCTCGCGGTCGTTGGCCCCCATGTTGCGCGCCGACCAGATGAGCTCGCGCTCCACCCCGCGGATGCCGGCGAGCGTGGCGGTCACCACCGGGAAGATGGCGTCGAGCACCACCATGGAGATTTTCGAGACGTCGTAGAAGCCGAGCCACAGGATCACCACCGGCAGGAAGGCAATCTTCGGCATGGGAAATCCCACCGAGATGATCGGGTCGAACAGCCAGTTGACGCCGACGCTGCGCGACATCGCCATGCCGAGCACGATGCCGCCCGCCGCCGCGATGAAGAATCCGGTGAGCGCGCGATAGAGCGTGAGCCCGATGTTGATGAAGAGCTCACCCGTCGTCGCATCGGTCCAGATGCGCTCGAGTACGGCACTGAACGCCGGCAGCATGAACGGCGTGACCATGCCCGAGCGCGCCACCACCTCCCACCCCACCAGCACGGCAAGGATGACGATCGCGTGCATCGAGCCGCGGGCGAGCGCGCCCAGGAACGTCGGCAGCGGCAGCGCGGCGTGGCCGCGTGCGCGCGCGTGGGCTTCGTCCGCCGTCAGATCGTCTGTTCGCGCCACAGCAAGACCCTTCGCACGATCGCCTGGTAGGCGCGATCGGCCGCAAAACCGAGAAACGCCACGGTCAGCACCACGGCGAACATTGGCTCGTACGAGCCGTTGGCGCCGAGGAAGCCGATGAGGTAGCCGAATCCCTGGCGCGCCACGATCAGCTCCGAGCTCACCAGCAGGATGAACGACAGCGCCAGCGCCGTACGGATGCCGTTGAGCAACTCCGGCATGGCGCTCGGCAGCACCACGTCGCGCAGCACGCGCAGGCGGCCCGCCCCCATGCTGCGCGCCGACCATACCAGCGCCTGGTCGCTCGACCGCGCGCCATTGAAGGCTCCGATCGTGATCGGCAGCATGCAGCCGAGGAAGATGAGCAAAATTTTCGAGCCGTCGCCGAAGCCGAGCCACAGCACCGTCACCGGGATCAGGGCCGACTTCGGCATCGGATAGAAGACCTCCACGATCGGGCTCAAGAGCGCGTTCACCGGCCGCCACCATGCCATGAAGATGCCGAGCGTCGTGCCGACCACGATCGACAACCCCAGCCCGGCGGCGGCGCGGTAGAGCGACGAGGCGCCGTTGGTGACCAGTTCGCCGCTCTTGATCAGATCGAACCATGACGCGATGACGGCAGAGAGCGGCGGCAGCGCCAGCGACGACACCAGCTCGAGCCGCGCGATCGCTTCCCACGCCAGCGCCAGGAGCAGCAGCGGCAGGTAGCGCCAGAACGTCTTCATGACGGCCGCTTCTCCTGCGCCTTGATGGCTTCCTCGCGCACCAGGTTCCAGATCTCGTCAACCTTCTCGACGAAGGCGGGGGTGCGGAACACGTTGGCGCTTTTTTCGAACTTGGTGTCGACGATGGCCTTGATGCGGCCGGGCCTGGCCGACATGACGAACACGCGCTCGGCCAGGTACACCGCCTCCTGCACGTCGTGGGTCACGAAGATCACGGTTTTCGGCGTGCGTTGCCAGATGCCGAGCAGTTCGCCCTGCATCAGGCTGCGGGTCTGCGCGTCGAGCGCGCCGAACGGCTCGTCCATCAGCAGGATTTCCGGATCGAAGGCGAGCGTGCGGGCGAGTGCCGCGCGCTGCTTCATGCCGCCCGACAGTTGCGACGGAAAGCTGTCCTCGAAGCCGCTCAGGCCCACCAGGTCGATGAAGGCCTGGGCGCGCTTTTCGCGCTCCTCGCGCGCCATGCCCTGGCGCTCCAATCCGTACAGCACGTTGGCGCGCACGGTCTTCCACGGGAACAGGGCGAAGTGCTGGAACACGATGCCGCGGTCGGGCCCCGGCCCGGCCACCGCGCCGCCATTGACCAGGATGCGCCCGGTCTCGGTCGGCAGGAAACCGCCGATGAGGTAGAGCAGGGTGGACTTGCCGCAGCCGGACGGGCCGAGCAGGGCGACGAACTCGCGCGGCCGCACGTCGAGCGACACGTCCTCGAGCGCCAGCACCGGGCGGCCGCGCGGCGGCCGATACAGGTGCTTCACGCCTTCGACGACGATCTGCGACATTTTACGCTTTCGCGGCCGGTTCGGCCGCCGCGGTCACGGCGGCGGCAGCCGGCCGCGCCACGATATTGCGCATGCGCTCGCGCCGGCCAGCCCAAAAGTGACGCATATTCTCGACCACGATCGGCATCACGTAGTCCTCGTACTCGGCCACGTAGCCACCCACGTGCGGCGTGATCACCACATTGGGCATATCCCATAGCGGACTGTCCGGCGGCAACGGCCGCTTGCGGAACACGTCAAGGCCGGCGCCGGCGATTTTTCCGTCGCGCAGTACCGCAATCAGGGCTTCCTCGTCGACCGTCTCGCCGCGGCCGACGTTGATGAAGTAGGCGGACGGTTTCATGGCGGCGAACACGGCGGCGTCGAACAGGCCGATGTTCTCGGCGCTCGCCGGCAACACATTGATGAGGAAATCAGCCTTGGCTGCCGCCGCGGCGAGCTCCCCCGTTGGCATGATCGAGGCGAAGCCCGGAATGTCGCGGACCGTGCGGCTCACCCCGATGACCGTCATGCCGAACCCGTGCAAGAGCTCGCCGATGGCGGTCCCGGCGACGCCGACCCCCACCACCACGGCGGTCTTCTCGTAGAGCAGCGTCCACAGCCGGCGCTGCCACACGTGATTCTTCTGGTCCTCCGCCCGCCGCGCCGCATCGTGCGTGAGGCTGAGCATGAGGAAGACCGTCATCTCGCGCATCATGGAGCCATGAATGCCGCGCCCGCTGGTGATCAGCACGCTCGGCGCCACGTGGGGGGAGCGCAAAAAATGGTCGACGCCGGTCGCCAGCGACTGGATCCAGGTGACGTGGCTCAGCCGGCGCAGTACGTCATCGTTGATCGAGGTGCCGAAGGCGATGAGCACATCGATGTGCGACAGGTTTTCCGGCAGCTCGCTCAAGGTTTTGGCGAGGTGAAGCTCGATGTCGGGACATGCCGCGCGCAGATGTTGGGCGTAGATGTCGGCATGAACATCGACGATCAGAACGTTGACGCTCATCGGCTC
>Ga0209466_1000006_pt1 | contig 49004 bp, 45 predicted proteins | sample PanSoiPlo30MoBio_FD_188323 | JGI IMG/M metagenome (GOLD analysis project Ga0209466, IMG submission 188323) | Tropical forest soil microbial communities from Panama analyzed to predict greenhouse gas emissions - Panama Soil Plot 30 MoBio (SPAdes)... | ecosystem: Environmental > Terrestrial > Soil...
CTACCTCATGTGCTGCCGCACCGACATCGACTGCGCGGTCGCCTATTACGGCACCTATATCGAGCATCGCATCCGCGAGGCGCCGAACCTGCACCGGCCGTTCATGCTGCACATGGCGCTGCGCGACCGCTGGGTCCAGGCCGAGGTGAACGATCTGCTGGAGCGCCGGCTGTCGCCCAATCCGCTCGTTACCATTCACAAATATCCCGGTGCCGACCATGCCTTCGCGCGGGTCGGTGGCAAGACCTACAGCAAGCCCGAGGCCGATCGTGCGCTCGAACTGTCGCTTCAGTTTTTCCGGCAGCACTTGGCGCCCTGAGCGGCGTAGCACGGATTGGCAGTTTCTTTCGTCATGGCCGGGCCTGTCCCGGCCATCGCGCTCCATGGGGCACGGCAGCGCCAGCCTAAGCGAGATGCGCGGGTCAAGCGCGCATGAGGAGTGAGTGTGTAACCCGCCCTATGCCAGAAAGTCGCGCAGCAGGGCGAGCGCCTGCTCCGGCCGCTCCAGCACCGAGGCGTGGCGCGCGTCCTTGATCCAGGCCAGGCGCGCGCCGGCGATTTGGGCCGTGAGCCAGCGCGCCGCGTCAAGGAAGCTCGGGATGTCGTCGTCGCCGCACATCACCAGCGTCGGCGCCGTGATGTTTTCGGCCAGTGGCCGCAGGTCGGCGGCCGCCAGCGCCTCGCAGGCGAGCGCATAGCCTTCGCCCGAGGTTTTTTGCAGCGCCGCGCGCACGTACTGCACGGCGACGCCGTTGGCCGCGACCGCGGCCGGCGTGAACCAGATCGGCAGCAGCCCGTCGACCAGTGCGCCGACCCCGGCGTCGCGCGCGGTTGCGGCGCGCTCCGCCCACATGGCGCGCATCTCATTGGTATAGCGTGGCGTCGTGTCGATCAGCACCAGGCGGTCGACCAGGTCCGGCCGGCTGGCGCAAAAATGCTGGGCGACCAGCCCGCCCAGTGAGATGCCGGCCACGTGGGCGCGGGCGATCCGCTGCTGCTCGAACAACGCGGCGAGCTGGCGCGACAGATCGTCGATGCCATAGTGCCCCGACGGCACCGCCGACGTTCCATGGCCCGGCAAGTCGTAGCTGATCAGCGTGTGCGTGTCTGCCAGCGGTCGGGCAAAATCCCAGAAACGGCGGTCAACGCCGAGGCAGTGCAGCAGCACCAGCGGCGGGCCAGATCCCTGCCGATGCAGCGTGATGCCAGTCGTATCGAGCGCACTCACATTGAGGTCCTGGGCGGCGGGGCGGAGATATTCCGCGCCAGGCTCGAGTGAAATGCAAGCCGGCGGCCGCAACCGGAAGGCGGTTCACTGTTCGCGGCGCAAGGCTACCGGCGAAACGTCAGCCGGAAGCCGCTGCCCGGGATCGACATCGTGACCCTGGCCACGCCCGCCGCTTCCGCGGGCGCCGTCTCACGCGCCGCGCGGCCGGGCTGAATGCCGCGCCCGGTCCACCGGATGACTTCCAGCGCGCCATCGAAATGCTCGACCACGGCGGTGCAGCTTTCGATCCAGTCACCGCAATTGACGTAGACGAAGTTCGCTTGGCGCCGGATCACGGCGTGGTGGATGTGGCCGCAGATCACCCCGTCGAGACCGCGGCGATGCGCCTCCGCCGCCAGCGTCTGCTCGAATTCGCCGATGAAGTTGACGGCGTTCTTGACCTTCAGCTTGGCCCACTGCGACAGCGACCAGTAGGTCAGGCCGAAGGCACGGCGGATGGCGTTGAAGTGGGTGTTGAGCCAGATCGCCACGTCGTAGGCCTTGTCGCCCAGGAGCGCGAGCCAGCGCGCGTGGCGGATCACGAGATCGAACAGGTCGCCATGGATCACCAGGTAGCGCTTGCCATCGGCCGTCACGTGTACCGCGTCTTCCACCACGTCGATGCCGCCGAAATGCGTGCCGTAGTAGTCGCGCAGGAACTCGTCGTGGTTGCCCGGGATGTACACCATGCGCGTGCCCTTGCGCGCCTTGCGCAGGAGCTTTTGCACCACGTCGTTGTGAGTCTGCGGCCAGTACCAGGCCGACTTCAGCGACCAGCCGTCGACGATGTCGCCCACGAGATAGACGGTGTCGGCTTCGTAATAGCGCAGGAAGTCGAGCAGCTTGTCGGCCTGGCAGCCCTTCATGCCGAGATGAATGTCGGACAGAAACAGCGTGCGCACCTGCTTCGGAGCGTGCGCGGCTGGTTCAAGCATCGCGATTCCTGTCGGAAAACATGCGCTGGCTGTAGCCCGTGTCGATTGCAGTTCGATGACAGGCCTGGAGCAATTTGGGGAAAGTTGCCCGTGCTGATTTAGGGAAATCGTTTCCGACAGCCGCGGCGGCCAATATTGTTTGCCCAGACGTTAACCTACGTGGAGGAATTGCGGTGCGCGACGCGCATCACGGTGCCGCGCCAGACGAGATCCTTGTGCTCCCAGCCGGCCAGCCACAGCGCCGGGAGCAGCGCATCGCGCAGCACCCAGGCCAGCGGCGAGCGCCAGGACAGGTGCCACCCGGCCGCCGCGGCCAGGAGCGCCTCGCTGCCGTACCATGCTGCCGCGAACACCGCTCCGATCAGCGCTGCGGGCCAGCCTGCTGCCGCGGCGCCGGCCACGCCGGCCGCGAGCGGCACCAGGCCGCCGGTGAAAATCTCCGGGACGAAGAACAGCGCAAAAGTCTCGCGCCGCAGGCGCGCCCAGCGCACCTGGCGCTGCCATACGTCGGCGGCGGTGCGCCGGCCGAGCGGCTGCGCGAACGGCGCGTCGACCATCCGCACGCGCAGGCCCAGGCCTCTGACCAGCTTGGTGGCTGCTGCGTCCTCGGCCATCTCGCTGGCGAGCGCGCCTACCCCGCCAGCTGCTTCGAGAATGTCCCGTCGCCACAGCATGCACTTGCCCTGGGCAAAGCCGATGCCGGCCGCATCCGCCAGGGACTGCCAGCGCGCCTGGTACGTATTGAGGAACGCGCATTCGAGTTCGGCAAAGAATCCCTGCGGTGCGCATCCGATGGGCGGAGAGCAGACGAGGCCGGTGTCCGGCCGCCAGGCGGCGAACAGGTGCGCCACGGCATCGCGCCGCATGAGCACGTTGCTGTCGGCCATGACGACCCAGTCGTGGCGCGCCGCCGTCCAGGCTTTCACCATGTTGTTCAATTTCGGGTTGGTGCTGATGCGGTCGTTTCCGACCAGGAGCCGCGCCGGCACGTCGGGATGTGCGGCCATGAGCTGGCGCAGCAGCGGCACTGCCGGATCGTTGGGCTGCGCCGCGCAGAACAGGACCTCGTAGTCTGGATGGTCCAGGCGAAAAGACGACCCAAGCGCCTGCTCGGAGAAATTTTCCACGCCGCAGACAGGACGGATGATCGATACGCCGGCGCCGTCCTCCGCCTTGCGGCGGACTTCCGCGTTGCGCACGCGGGCGATGGCGACCACGATGCCGGCAAGGTGCAGAAGGCTCAGCACGGCGCAGAACGCGCCGATTGCGGGAATCAACAGCGTCATCGCGGTCGCTTGTGACGCAAGCCGATGACCGGCACATGACAACGTTTTCCCTGCGGGACCGCTCGGGTTGTCATATGCTTGTCGCCTGCCCGGCAAACACTCGCGCCGCGCCGATCCGGCGCCAGCCATGGAGGCGCAGATGTCCGTTCGAATCGGCCACTTGACCCGTCGCCAGGTGCTGGTGAGCGGAGCCTCGGCAACCGCGCTGGCGTCGCTCGGCACCGTCGCCCGGCCGGCGATCAGCCGTGCCGCCGACCGCCCGCTCATCACCCACGGGGTTCAATCGGGCGACGTGTCGACCGATTCCGCCATGGTGTGGGCGCGCGCGGATCGGCCGTCGCGCATGCTGGTCGAGATCGCCACGACCGACAGTTTCAAGGATATCCGGCAGGGCGTGTTCGTCGATGCCCTGCCGGAGAGCGACCTGACCGCCAAGGCGCTGATCGAGCGGCTGCCGGCCGGGCAGGACGTGTTCTATCGCATCCGGTTTCAGGACCTGTCGGCGCCGACCGTCGTCGGCGAGGCGGCCGTGGGCCGTTTCCGCACGGCGCCCGGCGACCGCCGCTCGATCTCGTTCCTGTGGTCGGGCGACACCGCTGGCCAGGGCTGGGGCATCGACGAAGCGCGCGGCGGCATGCGCACCTACGCCACCATGCTGCGCAACCGGCCGGATTTCTTCATTCACAACGGCGACAATATCTACGCCGACGGACCGATCGCCGCCGAGCAGAAGATGCCCAACGGCGAAGTGTGGCGCAACGTCGTGACCGAGGACAAGGCCAAGGCGGCGGAGACGCTCGCCGAGTTTCGCGGAAATTACAAATACAACCTCCTCGACCGGAACGTCCGCGCCTTCAACGCCGAAGTGCCGATCTTCACCCAATGGGACGATCACGAGGTCACCAACAACTGGTGGCCGGGCGAGCCGCTTACCCGGGCGGAGCACCAGCGCAAGAAATATGTGGAAAAGAACGCGTTGCTGCTCGCGGCGCGCGCCGCCCGCGCGTTCCACGAATACATGCCGCTGCGGCCGGCCGCCGCCGAGCCCGGCCGCGTCTATCGGAAAATCTCCTACGGCCCGCTGCTCGACATCTTCATGCTGGACATGCGCAGCTATCGCGGACCGAACGGCGAGGGCCTGGAGGAGAAGTACGGGCCGGACGCGTATTTTCTCGGGCCGCAGCAGGTCGCCTGGCTCAAGCGCGAGCTGGTGAACTCGCAGGCGACCTGGAAGGTGATCGCCGCCGACATGCCGATCGGGCTGATCGTTGTCTACGACGGCGACCGCAAATGGGGTGTCGAGGCGGTTGCGCAGGGCGACGGCCCGGCGCGCGGCCGCGAACTCGAGATCGCCGACCTCCTGTCGTTCATCAAGCGCGCCGGCGTCCGCAACACCGTATGGCTCACCGCGGACGTGCACTACACGGCCGCGCATTACTACGATCCCGGCAAGGCGGTCTTCCAGGATTTCGAGCCGTTCTGGGAGTTCGTGTCCGGCCCGCTGCATGCCGGCACGTTTGGGCCGAACCAGCTCGACAATACGTTCGGGCCGCAACTGATGTACATCAAGGCCCCAACCAAGGAGCAGGGCCAGAACCTGCCCCCCAGCGAGGGCCTGCAGTTTTTCGGCCAGGTGGCAATCGACGGCGCCACCGAGGTCATGACGGTGACGCTCAAGGACGCGGACGACCGCGCCCTGTGGTCGACGAAGCTGGAGCCTCGCCTGGGCTGAGGCGGCAACGCGGCTGGCGCTCTACGCGGCGCCGGCAGCCCGCACGGCGCGCGGCGCCAGCATGCGTGCGACGTCGGCTGCGGGTTGCGGCCGGCTGAAAAAGTAGCCCTGCATCTCGCGGCTTCCCAGGTCCCGGACGGTGCGCATTTTCCGCGCTATCCTGGTATGCGGATAAGCGCCGAGGCTCGGCCCGGGGGGAAAGCAGCATGCGCCTGTGCAGGTTCAACGAGGGACGCTACGGCGTCGTTCGCCGCGACATTGTCGATGATGTGACGTCCATCGTCGATGGCGTCGTCCGCCGCGCCGGTAGCGAGGTGCGCGGGGATCCGGCGGTCGCGTGCCTGGCCGAGGTCACGACGGCCATCCGGGAGACGAAGAGCTACGAGGCCTATCCGCTTTCCGAGGTGCGGCTGCTCAGCCCGGTCGCGCATCCGTCCAAGCTGGTCGCGGCGCCGACCAACTACCGCGCCCATATCGCCGAGATGGCGGGGGACAAGAGCGTGAGCAACCCGCATCTGCCGAAGGACATCGGCCAGGCCGGGCTGTTCCTCAAGGCCAACTCGGCCCTGGTCGGCCCGTCGGAGGGGGTGGCGCTGCGTTTTCCCGAGCGGCGCAACGACCACGAGGTCGAGCTCGTCGTGGTCATCGGCCACGCGGGCAGCGACATCCCGGAGGCGCGCGCGCTCGACTACGTGGCCGGCTATGCGCTCGGCCTCGACATGACGCTGCGTGGGCCGGAAGACCGCAGCTTCCGCAAGTCGATCGACACCTACGCGGTGCTCGGGCCGTGGCTGGTCACGGCGGACGAGATCCCGGATCCCGATAACGTCCGCTTCTCGCTCAAGGTGAACGGCGAAACGCGGCAGGATGCCAGCACCTCGGACCTGATCTACGGCGTGCGCAAATTGATCGCCTACGGCTCGAGCTTCTACACGCTGCTTCCCGGCGACGTGATCTACACGGGCTCGCCCGAGGGCGTCAGCCCAGTCAACCCCGGCGACGTCATGCTCGCCGAATGTCCGGCGATCGGCAGCATGCAGGTGGCGGTGCGCCTGCACGGGGCATAAACACACCCTACGGCGCCGGCGCCTCGAACCCCGGCGCGGCTTCGACCTGATCGAACCAGTCGAAGCCCATGTCCTTGACAATTCGGTTGGAGATCACGATCAGCCGCGCCTCGTCGTGGGCGAAGTGCTGGTGGTTGGTGAACGGCGGGATGTAGATGAAGTCGCCCCGCTTCCACTCGAACCGTTTCGGCTCCTCCGCCCATTCCCATTCGAACTTGTCCAGGCAGTCGAATTTCAGGTCCCAGTGCAGGTCGTAGCCGGTGCCCTCGACCACGAAGACGACTTCCTCCCACATGTGCCGGTGCTTGCCCGAGCGCTCGCCGGCCTTGAGGAACTGCATATAGGCCTCGACGCAGCACTCACGCGTGTCCATGCGGCGGTGCACGATGTGCTTGATCAGGCCGTCGGCCGAGCGCTCGAACGGCATCTCCTCGGCGCTCACCACGTTGCGCCGCGTCTCGTACTGCTGGCGGAACGCCTGCGAGGCCGCCACGTCTTCGGCGCGGAAGCTGCAGGTGCTGGCGCCGGAATGGGCCGGGCCCTTTTCTTCGAATTCGGTGCTCATGAGCTCCTCCGCGTCAGATGTCGGTCGGCGGGCGGTAGTTCTCCTGGCCTTTCGGCGGATCGTCGGGCGGCCACTCGACGATCTTCTGGAACAGGAGGTGCATGAACAGGAACAGCGGCTTGGCCTTGAACACCAGCAGGATCGCCTCGTTCTCGGTATCGTCGTTGAAGTGCTGGTGCACGCAGCCGTTCTCCACGAACATCACGTCGCCGGCCTTCCACGGGATGTGCCGGCCGTCGTGGATGTCGTGGCCGCGCCCCTTGAGCACGTAGAAGCAGGCGCTGTTGAGATGGCCGTGCTTTTGGCCGTAGGCGCCGGGTGCGTAGACCTCGATATGCGTCTCGATCGATTGGGTGACGGAGGCGTGCTGCGGGCTGATGATGTGCTTGCCGTACTGGCCGGGCCCGCCCTTCCACGGCACGTCGCGCGAGGAGTAGACCCGCGGCGCCTCGACCAGCTGCTTGTAGAGGTGGCTGTAGGTCCCTTCCAGCGAGCGCACAAAAGTCCGCTTCTTGGCCCAGCGGTCCCAGCGCTGGTGTTTTTCCTCTTCCTCGCCCTCGTGCGGCTGGTTATGGCCGACGCCCGGAATCTGCTCGTAGAGGCCCGTCATGGATGCACTCCATCTCGCGTTCCCATCCCGGTTCGTGATATCCCCGAACCCCATCTGAAAGCAATTGCGTGGAGTGGAGACGCGTCATGCGCCATGTGACCCCGGGCCTCGCCGCCGCAGCCGTCCTGGCGCTGGCGCTGACGTCTCCGGTGCGCGCCCAGAGCCCGGCCGAGTTCTACAAGGGCAAAAACGTCGACCTCTATGTCGGCTACAGCGTCGGCGGCGGCTACGACCTCTACGCCCGCATGCTGGCGCGGCACATGGGGAAGTACATCCCGGGCAACCCCACCGTGGTGCCGAAGAACATGGAGGGCGCCGGGAGCCTGCGGCTGGCCAACTGGCTCTACAACGTCGGACCCAAGGACGGGACGGTGTTCGGCATCATCGGTCGCGGCACCGGCTTCGACCCGCTGCTCGGCAACAAGGCCGCGCAGTTCGATGCCACCAGGTTCAACTGGATCGGCAGCGCCAACAACGAGGTCAGCATCTGCGTCGCCTGGTACACGGCGGGGGTGCAGAAATTCTCCGACCTGCAGACCCGGGAGCTGGTGGTCGGCGGCACCAGCGCGTCGGCTGACACCGATCAGTTCCCAAAAATCGCCAACGGCGTGCTCGGCACCAAATTCAGGATCGTGACCGGCTATCCCGGCGGCAACGAGATCGGGCTCGCCATGGAGCGCGGCGAGGTCCAGGGGCGCTGCGGCTGGTCGTGGTCGAGCGTGAAGTCGACGCATCAGCAATGGTACCAGGAGAAGAAATTCAACATTCTGGTCCAGCTGGCGCTGGCCAAGCATCCCGATCTGCCCGACGTGCCGCTGATCATCGACCTGGCCAAGACCGACGAGGAGCGCCAGATCCTGAAGCTCATCTTCGCCCGCCAGGTCATGGGCCGGCCGTTCCTGGCGCCGCCCAACGTCCCGCCCGACCGCGTCGCCGCCCTGCGCAAGGCGTTCATGGACGCGCTGAACGACAAGGATTTTCTCGCCGAGGCCGAGAAGGCGCAGCTCGAGGTCAATCCGGTTCCGGGCGAAAAGATCCAGGATCTGGTGAAGGAGGTTCACCAGACCCCAAAGGAGATCGCTGCGAAGGCGGCGTCGTTGCTCGACGTCAGCGTGCAGCGGCGCCACTGATTGTCTTTCCACGAAGGCACGGCTGATGGAAGCGAAGCATCATCGCGGCTGGCAGTCCGACGTCATCGTCGACCTGATCAAGCGCTATGGCTTTCCCTACATCACGATGAATCCCGGCGCGAGCTTTCGCGGCCTGCACGATTCGCTGGTCAATTACGGCGGCAACACGCCGCCCATGCTGCTGTGCCAGCACGAGGAGATCGCCGTGCAGATCGCGCACGGCTACGCCAAGGCGACGGGAAAGCCGATGGCGGTGATCCTGCACGACCTCGTCGGCCTGCTGCACGCCACCATGGCGATCTACTACGCCTATATCGACCGCGTGCCGGTCTTCATCATGGGCGCCACCGGGCCCATGCACGAAGGCAAGCGCCGCCCGCACATCGACTGGACGCATTCCGCGCTGGTACAGGGCAATGCCGTGCGCGACTACGTCAAGTGGGACTACCAGCCGACCGCGATCGAAGGCGTACCCGAATCCTTCGCCCGCGCCTACGCGGTGATGACCACCGAGCCGCAGGGCCCGATCTATATGTGCTACGACGCCATGCTGCAGGAGGAGCCGCTCCTCGGCGAGGTGCCGCTGCCGCCCGGGGACGCGGTGGCCACGCCGGCCACCACCATGCCGGATCCGGCGGCGCTGGAGAAAATCGCAGAACGGCTGCTGGCGGCACAGCATCCGCTGCTGCTCGCGGAATACGTCGGGCGCCGCCCCGGCGGATTTTTGAGCCTGGTGGAGCTGGCCGAGACCGTCGGCGCGCCGGTATGGGACATCGACAGCGCCCTCAACTTTCCCAACCGGCACGAGCTGTGCCTCACCCAGGACAAGGACTATGCGCGGCGCGCCGATCTCCTTGTCGGCCTCGACGTGCGCGACTGGGAGAAGCCGCTCAGCGAGCTCGACAGCACCAAGCGCACCGTGACGCCCCTCCTGTCCGACACGTGTGAGCGGATGGAGATCGGCTTCGGCGAAATTGGCATCAGCAAGTGGTCATTCGACTATTGTCGCATGCAGCCGTGCGCCGTGCGCGCACTCGGCGATACGGCGCTGGCGATCCCCGAGCTGACCCGCCTCTGCCGCGCGCGCATTGCGGCCGACGGCACGCTCGCGGCGCGCATCGCCGAGCGCCGCGCGGCAACCGCCCGGCGTCACGACGAACTGTGGGCGAAGTGGCAGGACGACGCCAGAAAGGATTGGGACGCGGCTCCGGTCACGCTGCCGCGCTTTGCCCTGGAAATCTGGGATGTCATCAAGGGCGAGGACTGGGTGCTCTCCGCCAACAGCCTGCGCAACATGGTGCGGCGGTTGTGGGACTTCGACAGGCCATACCGCCATCCCGGCCGCGAGCTTGGCACCGCGACGCAGATCGGCATCTCCCTCGGCGTGGCGCTGGCGCACAAGGGCAGCGGGCGCATCGTCGTCGACATCCAGCCCGACGGCGACCTCATGTTCGACGCCGGCGCGCTCTGGGTGGCAGCCAAGTACGAGATCCCGATGCTCATCGTGATGTTCAACAACCGCGCCTACTATAACGACTGGGAGCACCAGCTGCGCATGGCGCGGCTGCGCGGCACCGACCAGGCCAAGGCGCATATCGGCATGGACCTGTTCGGTCCCGAGCCGGATTTCGGCGCGCTCGCCCGCGCCATGGGCCTTTATGGCGAAGGCCCGATCGAGCGGCCGGCCGACATCGCTCCGGCGCTGCGGCGGGCGCTGGCGCACGTGAAGCAGGGCCGTCCGGCGCTGGTGGATGTGGTGACGCAGCACCGCTGAATGGCGTACGCGCGGCGCGTCAAGCGGCTTACGCGTTGCTCAACCGTGCGGCTCGATCAGCTCCAGCCGGTTGCCGAACGGGTCGTAGATGAAGATGCGTTCGTAGCCGGGCAGAGGTTCGTCCTCGGCCATCTCGCAGCCGTGCTGGCGCGCCCGCGCGACGAAGCCGTCGAGGTCGCGCACCACGAAGGCCGGGTGCGCCTTGCGGGCGGCGCGGAAATCCTTTTCCACGCCGAGGTGGACCTCGATCGTGCCGTTGGTGAACCAGGCACCGCCGCGGGCGGCCAGTGCCGCCGGCTTCACCTTTTCGGCGAGCAGCAGCACGCCGGTATAGAACGCGCGCGCCTTGGCTTCCTCGCCCGGCGGCATGGCAAGCAGGATATGGTCGATGCCGAGGACCGTCATGGTGGGAACATTATCCGAACGCGCCGGCGCGGCCAATCGCTCTCGCCCGATCGGCGGCGCAATTGTACAATTCGCGTCATTGGGCCGAGGAGGGCCGGTTTCGCATGCGGGTCGTGTTCGCTCTGCTGCTGGCGGCTGCGTCAGGCGCGGCCGCCGCCCAGGACTATCCGACGCGGCAGATCAGCCTGATCGCGCCCTATGCGGCCGGCGGCTCCACTGACCTCGTCGCCCGCGTGCTGTCCGATGGCCTCAAGGCGAGATTCAACCAGCCTGTCACGGTGGACAACCGGCCGGGCGGCAACGGCGTCATCGGCACGCGCGAGGTGGTGAAGGCGCCGCCTGACGGCTACACGCTACTGATCGGTGCGCTCGGCGCGCAGGTGCTGCCCGCCGTGATGGCGCCCAATTTCCCGTTCGACCCGCTGCGCGATTTCATTCCTGTGGCGGGCGTCGCCGAATGGGCCGGCGTGATGCTGGTGAAGAAGGAACTGCCGGTGAACTCGCTGCACGAGTTCATCGCCTATGCCCGCACGCGGCCCGGCCAACTCAATTTCGGCTCGTCCGGCTATGGCAGCACCGTCCACCTGATCGCCGAGATCCTCATGCGGCAGACCGGCATCAAGATGCAGCACGTGCCCTACAAGGGCGGCTCGAACTCGATGACCGACCTGATGTCGGGATCGCTCGACGTGCTGTTCACCTCGTCGCCGGTGGCGGTGGGACAGGCCGAGAACCGTGGGGTCAAAATACTGGCTGTTGCCAGCAAGCACCGGCTCAAGCTCCTGCCTGACGTGCCGACCATGGAGGAGGCGGGCGTGCCCGGCGTCACGCAGACGCAATGGCTCGGCGTGTTCGGCCCGCCAGGCCTTCCCGAGGCAATCCGCCGGAAGCTGAGCGCGGCACTGGTGGACATCATCGCCGATGCCGACACGCAGACCAAGCTGCGCAACATCGGCTTCGAGCCGGTGGGAACCGACTACGTGACGTTCGACGCGTTCTTCCGCGCCGAGGTCAAGCGCTGGGCCGAGTTCGTGCGCGACAACGGCTTGATGGAGAAACCATGACGCCGTAGCGCCTACGCCGTAGGGTAGGCAACGGCGCGCAATCTCGAGCGCTGCATGGTGGGCAAATTCGCGATCGCGCCGTCGCCCGCCATGGGCCTTTGAGCAGGCGAATTTGCCCGCCCTACGGTCCGGCACAAGTCACGCCGCCGCCGGCGCCTCCGCCACGGGCTGCTTGTACTCCTGCAGGCGCGGCAGCACCTCGCGCGCGAACAGCGTGAGATTGTCCGCCGTGTCGTCGTGCGACAGCCGGCCGCCGTGGCCCATCATCAGCAGGTTGCCCATGCCGCCGCAATATTCGCAGAACTCGACGATCTGTTGATAGACCTGGTCGGGCGTGCCGCAGAACAGCACGCCGGCCTCGATCAGGTCCTGCACGCTGCAGGCGCGCATGTCGACCACGCGCCCGTCCTTGGCGCGCGTGCGCGGCGGGCTCTGGCCCTTGAGCAGGCGGGTGTTGTCCTCCACCGACAGGAAGCCGGGCGGATTGCGGAACGGCACGTGCACGATGGCGCCGGTGCGCAGATAGCCGGCCACGAGGTCGCCGCGCCGGTGCGCCTCGGCCTCGTCGTGGGCGACGGCGACCAGGCCGAGATAGGCGAAGCGGTCGGCGGCCGGCGCCTTCCGTCCCTTGGACACGTAGCCCTCGCGGTAGGCGTCGTAGAGCACGCGCGTGCTGTAGCCGGTGCCCAGCGTCGCCATCACGTAGCCGCGCTCCCCCAGCACGCGGGCATTGTTGCGGCTGCCCGTCGTACTCCAGATCGGCGGGTGTGGCTGCTGCCACGGCCGCGGCCAGATGTTCACCTGGCGATAATGGAAGAACTCGCCTTCCCAGTTGAACGGGCCGTCCTGGGTCGTCATCGCCTTGAGGATGAAGTCGTGCGCCTCCCAGAACCGGTCCATCACGCCCACAGGGTTCTGGTTCGAGCACGGGAACTCGTACGGCACGCCCTTGATGAACCCCATGTCGAGGCGGCCGCGCGAGACCACGTCGATGGTGCTGAGCTCTTCGGCGCAGCGCAGCGGATCGGGCCGATGCCCGATCGGATAGCCGAGCACCAGGAGGCGCGCGCGGCGGGTCTGCCGCGCCAGGATGGAGAGGGGCACGATCGCGGCCGCGCACATGCAGGTGGCGGTCTGGTGGTGCTCGTTGATCATGATGTCGAGGCCGAGCTCGTCGGCGAGCAGCCACTCGTCGTAGTAGCGATGGAACAGGTCGGCGGCGATCCTCGGGTCCACCTTGCGGTTGGGCAGGTTGACGCGCAGCGAGCCATTGTGGTCGTCCCACGCCGGCGGGTAGGGCTGCTCGGTGAACTGGTACACTCTCATTGTGACTCCCGGCGTGATGGTGCGGTCGGCGTGGCTCCCGGCATCATGGCTGTCACGGCGCCGCCGCGAACGCGAGCACGCGCTGCGCAAACAGCTCAGGCTGCTCGACATGGGGGAAATGCCCGGCGCGCTCGATCGTCTCGAATCGCGCGCCCGGGATGGCGGCGCCATAGGCGCGCCCATAGGCCTCGCTCGCGATGCGGTCGGCGGCGCCCCACAGGATCAGCGTGGGGATGCGGATGCGGTGCAGCCGGTGCTTGAGCTTGGGATCGTGCATGAAGGGCGACCAGGCGAAGCGCGCCAGCGCCTCGCGGTTGCGCGCCGCCACCATGACGTCGGCGTCGGCCATCGCCTTGTAGTCGCGCTGGCCCACCTTCGGATCGAAATAGGTGAGGGCGTTGAGCTCGTCATCGGTGAGGGCGAAGATGTCGGCGATATCGCGCGTCTCGCGGTCGCCAACCTTGATGCCGAGTGGATTGGCGAGCACGAGGCGCGCAAGCCGCGCGGTCGATTTCACCGCGATGGCGGCGGCGATCCAACCGCCGAGCGACACGCCGACCAGTGTGACGTCCCTCAGGTCGAGCGCCTCCATGAGGTCGAGATAGAAATAGCTGAGGTCGTCGACACTGTTCATCCAGCGCGGCAGCTCGGAGCGTCCGAAGCCCGGATGCGAAGGCGCGATCACGCGCACGCCGCGCGCCAGGTGATCGAGCACCGGAGCGGTGCGTTCGATGCCGATGCCGGGATGAAGGAACAGGAGCGGCGAGCCGGAGCCGCGTTCGACGACCTCGACGTTGACGCCTTCGACTGCAATCATGGAGGTGTCGGCGATCACATTCATGCGTGCGAACCGTCTTACCGGCTGGGCCGATTTGGCGGGCGCGGGCTTGACCCGCGCATCCATCCAACGATGAATCGATCCATGCGATGGATGGCCGGGTCGGCGATCGCTGTCGCGATCGCAAGCCCGGCAATGACGATCTGGTGGGTCACAAGCGGCACGACCGGTATAGTATGCTGAGGATCGAAGGAACGAGAAGGGGCCTGGAATGACATCTGTCTCACATGCCGGCGGGAAAAACGAGGTCGATGTCCATCCGGGACTGACCTACGCCACGCATGACGGCATTGCGCTTTTGGGAGACCTTTACGTGCCCAAGGGGGCGGGCCCGTTTCCGGTCCTGGTGGCGCTGCATGGCGGCGGCTGGGTGCAGGGCGTGCGCGGCGTGTGGCAGTACTGGGGGCCGTATCTGGCGGCGCATGGCTACGCCCTGTTCGCGATCAGCTATCGCCTCGCCAAGACCGGGCAGAAGACCTTCCCGCAGGCCGTGCACGATGCCATGGCGGCGGTGCAGTTCGTCCGCGGCAGCGCCGCCGAGTTCAAGCTCGACGGCGACCGCGTCGGCCTCATGGGCGCCTCCGCGGGTGCCAATCTCGCCGCCCTGGCGGCGCTCGGCGGCGATACGGTGTTCAAGGGTGGCTATCCGCAGGATGCCCATGCCGGCCAAAGCACCAAGGTCAAGCTGCTGGTCGGCGTCTATGGCGTCTATGACGTGCTGCAGATGTGGCAGAGCTATCAGGCCACCAGCCCGCGGGAGAACAACATCGAGAAGTTCCTCGGCGTCGGCCCGATGGAGAACCGCCGCATTTATTTCGAGGCCTCGCCGATCAGCTACGCGGTCACCGCCAACAACCAGATTGCGGTGCTCCTTTCCTGCGGCACCGAAGATGACCTGGTCGATCGCCGTGCCAATACGGATGCTTTCCTGACGGCGCTGAAGCAGGCCGGGTTCTTCGCGCGGACGCTCGTCCTGCAAGGCGCCGGACACTACTGGATGAACGATCCCATCGACGAGCCCACGAGCCACACCGGCTTCATGGCGCCGCGCCTGCTGCGTTTCCTGGCGGAGAAGCTCTAGCTCCGTACGGTGGGCAACGGCGCGCGATCTCGGCGTTGAATGGTGGGCAAATTCGCTGTCGCGCCGTTGCCCACCATCGGCTCAGCGCAGGCGAATTTGCCCACCCTACGGGCGCAAGATTTCTTTCGCCCGCTCCACGATCGGCTTCGGCGTGGCGTAGATGCCGTCGACCAACTCCTGCACCTTGGCGCCCGGCAGCGGGGTGATGTCGATGCGGGTCTTGTCGGCGTCGGCGCGGAACTGCGGATCGTTCATCGTGGCGTCGAACGCGGCGCGCAGCGTCGCGACCTGCTCGGCCGGCACGCCCGGTGGTGCCAGGTAGGGGCGTTGGAACATCTGCTGCGTCACGATCAGTTCGACCGCCTTGCGGTCCTCATCGTGGCCGATGTACCGCCACAGCGGCGGCACGCCGCGCGCGGTGAGTTCGGCATCGGGCTGCAGCCCGACCTGCACCAGCACGTTGAGCTTGCCGTCGCGGATCCAGTCGGGCCGCTGCGACTTCACGCTCGACCAGTCCCAGCCGCAGAGGCCGTCGATCTCGCCGCGCTCCATGGCGAGCAGGATGTCGGCCGAGCCCTTGTAGCCCATGACCAGATCGAACTTCACGTCCGTGGTCTTTTTCGTGAACAGCACGTAGTCGCGCGTCGAGGCGCCGAGTGCGCTGGCGCCCATGCGCGTCTTCTGCGTCAGCGCCGCTTCGAATGTTTTCGTCTTCGATCCGTGAAAGGTGGCGCACACGCGGGTGCCGCTGTCGGCAGTGCCGATATAGGCCACCTTCGTCGGATCGAATGCCGAGTCGGGCCGATCGTCGAGCAGCGGTGACAGCACGATCCCGGGAAACAGAGCGCCGAGACTGGTCCCGTCCTTGGGGGCCACCGAGGAGATGTAGGCGGCGGCGCGGCCGCTGCCGGCGCCCGGCATGTTCTTGACCACCACGGTCGGATTGCCCGGAATTTGGCGGCCGATATGGCGGGCGATGGCGCGCGTGTAGATGTCATAGCCGCCGCCCACGTCGCTGCCGACGATCATCTCGATGGTCTTGCCGGCATAGAACTCCGCAGCCGCGGCGGGCGCCGCGAGGCCGGCCGCGATGACGGCGGCCAGGGCGGGCGCCCGCTTGCTGGGCGCTTTCGCCTTTTGTACCAATAGCCGCATTGCGGGCGTGGCGCGCATTCTGCGCGCGTGAGCGCCGCCAACGAAAGGCATCGCCATGATCGATTTCTACGCGTTGACCAGCCCTAACGTCCAAAAGATCTACATCATGCTGGAAGAATGCGGCTTGCCCTACAAGGAGATTTTCGTCGACGTGTGGAAGGGCGACCAGTTCACGGCCGAGTTCCTGAAAATCAACCCGAACAACAAGATCCCGGCGATCGTCGATCACGACGGGTCGGGCGGCAAGCCCTACACGGTATTCGAGTCGGGCGCGATCCTGCTCTACCTTGCCGAGAAGACGGGAAAATTTTTGCCCAAGGACACGGGCAGGAAGTACGAGGCGATGCAGTGGCTGATGATCCAGCTCACCGGCATCGGGCCGATGTTCGGCCAGTGGAACCACTTCAAGCTGTTCGCGCCTAAGGAAGGCAACGAATACGCGATGGCGCGGTATTCGTCGGAATTGAAGCGGCTCTATCACGTGCTGGAGGAGCGGCTCGAGCACTCGAAATTTCTCGGTGGCGACGAGTACTCGATCGCCGACATCGCGACCTTCCCGTGGACCCGCAACCACGATGCGCATGGCGTGAAATGGGACGACCACCCCAACCTGGCGCGCTGGTTCGACGCCATCGCCGAACGCCCGGCGGTCAAGAAGGCGCTGGAGAAGGTGGCCGCCGTCAAGTCCACGCGTGAGACCGCCTCCGACGACGACAAGGATCGGTTCTTCGGCCGCGGCCGCTACGCCTGGGCGTGAGAAATTTTGCGCCGTAGGGTGGGTTGAGGCGCGCTACGAGGCATTGCGTCGTCATCGCAGCGTTGCGCGCCGAAACCCACCGTTGCGGTTTCATTGGTGGGTTTCGGCGCCTGCACGCCGCGGTCTCCAGGTGGAGCGTGGCGCCTCAACCCACCCTACGGCGCGACGCTGCTAACTACACCGATGGGATCACCTTCAGCGCCGGGAACAGTGTGCCGAGCAGCGTCGGCGGCCAGGGCACCGCCATGAAAAGGTGGAACGCGATGTAGATGCCGAGCACCAGGATCGTCGCATAGGGCACCACCAGCGACCAGCGTTCCCGGCCCTCGAAGCGCATGAAGAACACCACGAAGATCGCCACCGTGGGGATGAGCCCGATCACCGCCATGACGGCCATGAAGCCGATGAGGTAGCCGAAGAACCAGGCGGCCCGCGCCGCGATCGTGCGTACCGGCAGGTGGCCGGTATCCGACGTGAGATCCATGTGGATGTTCGCCGCCACCTGGGCCTGGGCGGCGTCGCCCAGCGCTTCCTCCACCGGCCGCTCGGGCTTACGGCACAGGTCGTTGAGCAGGCTGAAACCTGCCGCCAGAAGCGCGAGGATGCCCACCACCAGCGGCACGATCTTGGCGCTGAAATCCCATTGCGTGGCGGTGAGCACCATGGCGCCGATCACCACGAGCATGAAGATCGTGAACAGCTGCGAGGGATGGAACACCGGCGCCTGAAAGCCTTGCAGCATGCGCAGCGGCCCGCCCTGGCGGTGGATGTCGCGCAGCAGTGGCCGGACCAGCCCGACGATCGCCAGCAGGAACAGCACCGCCACCACCGGACGCGCGAACCACGTCACGCCGTAGCGCTCGATCGAGATGAACATGTAGCGCTCGATGGCGTCGCCCAGGACCACGCCGAGGATGAGCGGCGGGCGCGGCCATTTGAACTGCTTCATCAGCCAGCCGATGACGCCAAAGAACAGCAGCGCGAACAGGTCGCCCCACGAGCGCGTCGCCTCGAACGCGCCGATGTACACGATGCCCAGCACGGCCGGCAGGATCAACGTGTAGCGCAGCGTCGCGAGCTTGGCGAATTGCGGGCTGAAGGCGTAACACAGGCCGGCGCCGAGAATGTTGGCCAGCGCCACCGACCACACCATGGAATACGTGATGCTGAGATTCTTGGTCAGCATGTCGGGCCCGGGCACCAGCCCGTGGATCAGGAAGGCGCCGAGCAGGATCGCCATGGTGGCGCTGCCCGGCACTCCGAAGGCGACGGTCGGCACCAGCGCGCCGCCCTCCTTGGCATTGTTCGAGCTCTCCGACGCGATGACGCCGCGAACGTCGCCCCGGCCGAAGGTCGCGGCGGCGCCTTTCTCGGTCTTGAGCGCGTGGCCATAGGCGAGCCAGTCGACCACCGAGGCGCTGATACCCGGGATCGAGCCGATGCCGCCGCCGATCCACGAGCAGCGCAGGATCAGCCACCAGTGGCGGAAACAGTCCTTCACGCCCTGCCACTGGCCCTTGTAGATGTCGGCCTTCTCGAACCCGGCCGCGATGGCGGCGCGGGTGATCAGCAGATCGCACAGTTCGGGCAGCGCGAACACGCCGAGCAGGAGCGGGGTCAGCGGCAGCCCGTCCCACAGATAGAGGCTGTCGAATGTCCAGCGCAGCGTGCCGGTCTGCGGATCCGATCCGATCATGGCGATCATCACGCCGAGGCAGCCGGCCGTGATGCCGCGCAGCGGCGCGTTGCCGGACAGCACCGCCACCATCGAGATGCCGAGCACCGAGAAGGCGAGGAGCTCCGGCGATCCGAGATAGAGCATCACCGGGCGCAGGATCGGGATCGACACCGCCAGCAGGAAGGCGCCGAACACGCCGCCCATCAGCGAGGACATGTAGGCGGCACTGAGCGCGCGCCCGGCTTCGCCCTTCTTGGCCATGGGGAAGCCGTCGAGCACCGTCGCGGCCGAGGCGGCGCCGCCCGGCACCCCGAACAGGATCGCCGGGATCGGGTCGCCGGTCGCCGTGGTAGCCCCCAGCCCGAGCAGCAGCGCGAAGGCCGAATAGGGGTCCATGGTGAAGGTGAAGGGCAGCAGCATCGCGGTGCCGGTGAGGCCACCGATCCCCGGCACGATGCCGAGCACCAGCCCCATGATGCAGCCGAGGCCTAAGAACATCAGGCGATGCGGCTCCATGAGCATCATGAACGCCTGGCCGGCCGACGCGGCCATGTACGCCACTTCTGCCGACAGGCTGTCCATCAGGCGTTCCCCCGCAAGCGCCGTGCAACTCGCATGCGTTTCTCCCGGACCGCGGGGTCCGAGGCTACAGTCACGATGAAGGGATGCCGTATCGGCCGCCCGCATTCCCCTGTTGGCCAGATGTAAGCAGAAGATCGCGCAGGGCGGAAGCCGCGCGGCTACACCCGTGGCGCGCATGTTGACGCGGCATTTTGGTCAGCGGACCACCGCGCTCCATCCCTCCCCGGAGGGGAGGGTGGTCGGCCGAAGGCCGACCGGGTGGGGTGTGCCATACCGGACAGTGTCGGTTGGCGAACAGTCGACGGCGCGAGCGTGCTCACCGCTGATGGATGAATCAGCGCCCTCACCCGACCTCGCTTCGCTCGGTCACCTCCCCCCTGCGGGGGAGGGATGGAGCAAGCTCGAAAGGCGGTGGCGAAATCACGCCGCCAGGTTGCCAAACCGGATCAGGTTTTCCTTCTGCTTCTCGTTGCGCGGCGGGAGCTTGAAGAGGCGCGCCGCGGTGCCGCCGAGGATGTTGTGCTTCGCCTTCTCGGACAGGAATGGCAGGTCGTAGATCACCGTCGGCAGGTCGAAATCCCAGTGCGGGTAGTCCGACGAGTACATGAGCTGGGTCTCCGCATTGATCATGCGGAAGGTGCACTGCAGCGCCTCGCGGTCCTGCACCTCCATCGGTTGCGTCGAGTAGTACATCTCGCGCATGTAGTCGCTCGGCTTCTTCTTCAGCGTCGGGCAGTCGGAGGTGCGCAACATGTATTCATGGTCGAGTCGCTGCATCAGGAACGGCACCCAGGCGAGCCCCGATTCGATCCAGATCACCGGCAACTTGGGAAAGCGCTCGCCCAGGCCGTTGATCACCCAGTTGGTCAGGTGAAGGATGTTGTAGAAGGAGAAGCCGAGCGCGTGCACCGAGATGAAGCGGTTGCAGCCCTTGAACACCGCCTCGCCCCAGTGAAAGCCGGAGTGGAACGAGAGCGCCAACCCGCGCTCCTCGATGGCGCGGTAGACCTTCATGTAACAGTTGTCGTGCACGGGATTGTGCCGCACCGTCGTTACCATGAAGCCGGCCACGCCCTTGCGGTCGCCGAACGTCTCCACCTGGCGCAGCGACTCGTCGGGATCGGAGAACGGCAGGCACAGCATCGAATAGAAGCGCCCGTCGGACTCCGGCAGCACCTTTTCGGTGAGCCACCGGTTGTAGGCCCAGCACAGGTCGCTCTCCATGTCCTTCTGCGGATGCAGGCCGATGTTGAGCATGCCGGTGGGGAACAGGCAGGCGTAGTCCACGCTCATGGCGTCCATCCAGCGATGGCCGAGCTGGATGTCACGGTGTTTGCCCTCCTCGGTCTTTTCCGAGGACCGCAGCGGGTAGCGCGTCACGCGGCCGCCCATGTCCTGGAAGCCGATGTTGGTCGGCATGATGTTCTGCCGTCCGAGCTTGGCGCGGCCGGAGATTGCGAGCTGCTTGAGCACCTCGTTTTCCATGAACGGCAGGATGTCGGCGAGGTGCTCGTTCTCGTAATGATGGGCGTCCACGTCGACGATCAGGATGTCGTCGAGATTGCGCCGGTGCGCCTGCTTGCGGGCGTTGGCAAGCAGGCGGGTGGTGTTCAACTCCTCAACCGATACACGCCGGCCGCGATCAGCGATGAGGTCCATGGCGTCTCTCCTGGTATCTCGGTTCGTTCAGCGGCCGGTCCAGCTCTGCCACATGCCAAGCTCGAACACGGCGAGGTTGGCCGAGCGCAGAAGCGCGCTGGCCATGATCATGATGTCGGTGTTGCTGACGGGGCCGCGCTCCTTGAGCGGCAGCGCCGCCGGGTCGGCCTCGACCTGCACGCCGTAGCTCCGGCAGAGCGCCGCCATCAGGGCCTGCAGCGCCTCGGGGGAGAGCGTGCGGCCCTCGGCCAGGCCGCGCTCGATGTCGGCGGCGAGGCGCCGCGCCGTATCGGCAAGCGGCGCGTCGGCGTCGGCGTCGGGCTGCGGCACCACGGCCGGCCGCGCAGCCGCCTTGGAGCGCCGTGCTCCCTTGGTCGCGGGAGGCTTGGCGAGCGACCTCTTGGCGACGGCCGTCTTAGGCGATGACATACACGTCGTCTCCCTTCTGCACGACCTGGTACTTGCGCAGCTTGAGACGCCGGTCGCCGACGAACTCGCCGGTCTTGAGGTCGTACTCGTAACCGTGCCAGGGGCACACGAAGTGCATCTCGTTGTCGGAGAAGTAGAGCCCGCGCGACGTCTTGTCGGGCATGATCCGCTCTTCCACCTTGGCGATGATCAGGCCTTCGCACGCCGGGCCGCCCTGGTGCAGGCACACATTGCTGTAGGCGTAGAACTCGCCCTTGTCCTTGAACACCCCGATCTCGCGGTCACCGACAAAGACGATGCGGCGATCGCCGTCCTGGATTTCTGAAGCCTTGCCGACGAATTGTTCGGGCATCCCTCACCCACGCTCCTTGTTTCGGCTCTTGTCCCGAGCCTTGGTCCTGAGCGCCATGCGCCTGCACGTCTCTATAGTACAATTGGCCCAAGGTAACCAGCGGCCGCGCCGGCCGGCGCAGGCGTCGTTTACCCAAAACGCATGAGCGCGGGCCCTTTTTTCGTCGCGCCTGACCGTCGAGTTGGACGCTGGCCGCGATTGGGCTAAGTCAGGCCGCAGGTCGCCGCGACCGCCAGGTCGCCGCGCCATACAGGCCGCCAGGGGGAGGGCGCATGATCGTCGATTTCCAGCATCACTACACGCCGCCCGAGTTGCTCAAGGTGTCGGCCTCCGCGGTCTCGGTGCGGCTCGACGAGGATGGAAATCCGTCATACCTGCAGAACCCGCTCCTCACCGACCTGCCGCCCCACGTCCGCATGATGGACTTTTGCGGGATCGACGCCGCCGTGCTGTCCTGCGGCGCAGGCTTCGACCAGCCCGATCTCGCCACCTGCCGCCTGATCAACGATCGCATCCACCAGGCCGAACAGGATTTCCCCGGCCGCTTCATCGGCTTGGCGCATGTGCCGGCGCTCAAGCCGGCGGAAGCCGCGGCCGAGCTCAAGCGCTGTGCCGTCGAGCTGAAATTTCCCGGCGTGGTCATCGCGTCGGAGCTGCAGGGCGAGGCGCTCGATGCCGAAGCGCTGCGGCCGTTCTGGAAGGCCGCCGCCGACCTCGGCCTCTATGTCTTCGTCCATCCGCTCGCCGCCGTCATCCGGTGGAAGCACATGAACGCCGACGACCTCGGCCGCATGCTCGGCTGGGAGTTTTCCCTGATGACCGCCACCGTGCGGTTGATCAACAGCGGCCTGCTCGACCAGCTCCCCACGCTGAACATCCAGTTCGCGCATTTCTCCGGCGGCATCGGCCGTTACATGGGGCGCATCCGAGGCTTCCAGCAGCGCCACCTGTGGGGGACCGCCAACGTGCCCCGCCATGGGCGGCGGCCGCAGCAGCCGTTCGAGCACTATCTCGACTCCCGCCTGTTCTACGACTGCGCCGGCTGGGCGGCGCCGGTGCCGGCCGCCGAGCTCGGGGCCGACTGGGTCCGCTTCGGCATGCAGGAGGTTTCGTTCTCGCAGGTCGTGTTCGCCACCGACTACCCGCAGGCCGTGCGCGACGACCGCGAGGTCAAGGCCTATGTGGACGCCGTGCGCGGCCTCGGCTCCAATTGCCGCGCCATGCTGACCGGCGCCAATGCCGAAAAGCTCATCCCCGACCTGCGCCAGCGCCTGGCCCAGAGGAGAGGATAACGTTCACTCGAGATGCGCGGGCTTGACCGCGCATCTCGCTTAGGATGGCACGGCTGAGCCAAAATCAAGCGGAATGGCCGGGACGAGCCGGGCCATGACAAGGTGAGGAACAGTGCGACGAGGAGGTTGCCCTGAAGGCCGTCGTCATTCGTGAGTTCGGTCCGCCCGATGTGATGCGGGTGGAGGAGGTCCCGGATCCGGAGCCGGGTCCGGGCGAGGTGCTGATCCGCGTTCATGCCGTGTCAGTGAACCGCACGCTCGACCTGGTCGTGCGCGCCGGAAAGTACACGCGGCCGGTGACGCTGCCGCTGGTGCCGGGCGTCGATCCGGCCGGCGTCGTGGCCCGGCTCGGGCCCGACGTGACCAATCGCAAGGTCGGCGACCGCGTCGTCACGGCGCTGCGCGTCGACCGCGAGAGCAAGTTCGCGGCGCCGCGCCTGCTCGGCGTGCATACCTGGGGCGGCTATGCCGAATACGTGAAGGCGCGCGCCGAGAACACGCAGCTCATCCCCGACGGCCTCGATTTTCCCACCGCCTGCGTGGTGGCGCGCCATGCGCCCACCGCCTTTCACCTGCTGCGCGACCGCGCCAGGCTGCAGGCGGGCGAATGGGTGCTGGTGATGGGCGCCGCCGGCGGCCTGGGCAGCGCCGGCGTGCAGGCGGCAAAATATCTCGGCGCCAAGGTCATCGCGGCGGCCGGCGCCGACGAGCGCGTCAAGGTCGGGTGCGATCTCGGCGCTGACGCTGGCGTCAACTACCGCAGCCAGGATCTCACGGCGGAAGTCATGCGCATCACCGAGGACCGCGGCGTCAACGTGGTGTTCGAGAACATCGCTGATCCCGAGCTGTTTCCAAAGGCTTTCGCCGGCCTCGGGCGGCACGGGCGGCTGGTTACGGCCGGCGCCCATGGCGGCGGCACCGTGCCGCTCGACGTCAAGCACCTCTATCACAACCAGATCACCGTGATCGGGGCGACCGGCGAAACGCCCGCCGACGTGAAGATGAGTCTCGAGGCCGCCGCGGCGGGGCGCTTCAAGGTCGTCATCGATCGGGTGCTGCCGCTGTCGCAGGCCGTGCAGGCGCATGAGATCGTCGCCGGCCGCGGCGGCACCGGAAAAGTCGTGCTCGACGCGACAAGGATCTAGAATTGCAGGGTGGGCTGAGGGCAGCGAAGCCCACGCGGTCTCCTCTCGGAAGCAATACAGGTGGGCTTCGCGCGCAATGCCGAGCAAAGCGATGGAACGGAGCAGGCGTTCAGCCCACCCTACGGAAGGATTTTAGGAACAACATGATCGTCGATTTTCAGCACCACTTCACACCGCGCGAGCTGATCAAGGAAGATCCCGGCGATCGCCTCATCCTGCACTACGACGAGAGCGCCGCGCCCAGCTACACGGTGCACCGCCTCCTCTACGATCTCGACGAGCACATCCGCATGATGGACCTCGCCGGCATCGACGCGGCGTTCCTCACCAGTGCCGCCGGCATGTCCGCCGATCTCGAGCGCTCGCGCCTGTGCAACGACAAGGCAAGCCAGGCCGAGCGCGACTACCCGCGCCGCTTCATCGGCGCCGCCCACGCCAACCCGCTCGGCGGCCGCGACGCCTTGCGCGAGCTCGCCCGCTGTAGCCACGAGCTCGGCTTTCCGGGCGTGGTCATCACGTCGGAACAGGACGGCCTGTTCCTCGACGCGCCGGAGTTCGAGCCGTTCTGGGCCGAGGCCGCACGCCTGAAAATGTTCGTCTTCGTGCACCCGGCGCTCAAGCTCAACCATCCGCAGCAGTTCGACGGCTATGACACGGCACGCTCGGTCGGGCGCGAGTTCTCGCTCATCATGGCGACGATCCGCCTCATCAATTCCGGCGTGTTCGACCGCCATCCCGACCTCACGGTGCACATGGCGCATCTCGGCGGCGGTATTGCGTCGATGCTGGGGCGTGTCCGCTCCTACCAGGACAAGGATTTCTGGGGCACCGCCGGAAACCCGCGCCACGGCCGCAAGGCGCGCGAGCCGCTCGATCACTACATCGCGCGCAACATGGTGTTCGACACCGCCGGCTTCTGCGGCGCCATCGGCGCCGTGCAGGCGGCGCTGGTGGAGATCCCCGCCGCCCGCATCGTGTTCGCCACCGACTACCCGCAGGAGATCCGCGCGCGCGAGGCGGTGCGCGACTTCGTCCACGATATTCGCCGGCTGGGCGCGGAGGGCGAGCAGATTCTCGCCGGCAATGTCGGCCTCCTCCTCAAGGAGCGGGCGGCGCCCGCGTCCGCCTGAGTCCCGATGGGCTTCGAGCTGGTCGTCAGCGCCATCGGCCACCGCTACGGCGCGCTGTCCGTTCTCGAAGACATCAGCTTCACACTGCGGCAGGGCGAGATCCTGGCCATCGTCGGGCCGTCCGGCTGCGGGAAGTCGACGCTGCTCGGCATTCTCGGCGGCCTGCTCAAGCCGTCGCGCGGCAGCGTGGCGGTGGCCGGCGATATGCCGGCGGACACGCTCAACCCGTTCACCTACATCTTCCAGGATTTCGCGCTGCTGCCATGGCGCAGCGTGGCCGCCAACGTGCGCCTGCCGCTCGAGCACCATGCGCTGTCGCGCACCGCGCGCGCCGCGCTCGTGGCCGATGCCCTGGCGCGCACCGGGCTGACCGACTTTGCCCAGGCCCTGCCCAAACAGCTGTCCGGCGGGATGCGCCAGCGCGTCGGCATTGCCCGCGCGCTGGTGGTGAAACCGGCCGTGCTGCTCATGGACGAGCCGCTGTCCTCGCTCGACGCCCAGACCCGCGAGCTCCTGATGGAGGATTTTGAGGCGATCTGGGCGCGCGAGCACACCACCGGCGCCTATGTGACGCACAATCTGGAGGAGGCGTTGCGCATGGCCGACCGCATCATGATCCTGCGCCGGCGGCCCGGCCGCATCCGCGAGGTCGTGGCGGTTCCGATTCCGCGCGGCGAGCGCCGCGCCCCGGCGGCCGCGCGCGACCTTCACCGCCTGCACGAGGAACTATGGGCGCACATTCGTGACGAGGCCCAGCTGGCCGACCGGGAGATGACCGATGGTTGATATTCCAATCGACGACCGCGAGCCGACGCAGGTCGCCTTCCGCGGCGGCGGCTTCGATCCGGTGGCGCGCAAATGGGTGTCGTGGCTGTGCTTCGCCGGCGCCATCGTGCTGTGGCAGGCGGCGAGCGAAGCCGGCCTGGTCGATCCGCTGTTCCTGCCCAGTCCGCTCGCCATCGCGCGCTCGCTCGGCGATCTCGCCATGAGCGGCGAGCTCGCGCGCCATTTCGGCGCGTCGCTGATGCGGATCGGCGCCGGCTGGATCATCGGCGCGGCCGCCGGCGTCGTGGTCGGCAGCCTGATCGGGCTGTTCGGGCTGTGGCGCTCGGCCGGCCTGCCGTTCATCTCGGCGCTGTTTCCCATCCCGAAGATCGCGCTGCTGCCGCTGCTCATCCTGTGGCTCGGCATCGGCGAGGCGTCGAAGGTCGCCACCATTGCGCTCGGCGTGTTCTTTCCCATGGCGATCAGCGCCTACGCGGGCGTCGACAATGTGCCGCGCAACCTCATCCGCATGGCCCAGAGCTTCGACGTGCCGTTCCTACGCATCGTCGCCAACGTGGTCCTGCCCGGCATGCTGCCGTCGGTGCTCGCCGGCTGCCGCATCAGCGCTTCGATCGCGCTGATCCTGGTGGTGGCCGCCGAGATGATCGGGGCCAACGTCGGCATCGGCGCGCTGGTGCTCACCGCCGGCAACCTGATGCAGACCGACAAGCTCATGGCCGGCATCGCGGCCATTTCGATGCTCGGGCTCCTGGTCGGCGCCGCCATCAGCTGGCTCGAACGGGCGCTGCTGAGCTGGCGCTAGACTATTTCCACTGCAACTGAGTCGTCATGCGTGCGGGCTTGACCCGCGCATCCATCCGACGATGAATCGATCCATGTGATCGATTGCCGGGTCGGCGATCGCTGTCGCGATCGCAAGCGCGGCAATGACGATTGTGGCCGCGTCTAACCAATTGGAAGATGCTGCAAACCGAAGCGTGCCGAACTATCTGAAGACGGTGATGCGGATTTTCTTCGAGAGGACCGGGGGCTTGAACAGCTTGTGCTCGGCGTCGCCGAGCACAAGCTGAAGCGTGTGATCCCCGGGCGGCAGGTCGAGCCGCACCTCGGTCTGTCCGCCGCCGAAATGCAGATGGTTCTTGTCCGACGGGATTGGCTCGTTGGGGTCGAGGGGTGTCTCGACGTCCACCAGCAGATGATGGTGACCAACGCCCGAGGTGGTGTCTCCGGCGCGCGTGACGCCCATGTTACGCAGGCCGAAACGGCACCAGAATGACCCTTTGATCCGCTCCCCGTCGTTTGGCCAGATGATGTACAGGTAGGCCCCGGGCGGCGCCGGCGTCTGTGCCGCCGATGCCGCAGGCATCATCACGGCAGCGGCGGACAGCAAGGTGCGTCGCGTGATTCCCCCCATGTCAATCGCCCCCCCATGTCAATCACCCGCTGAGCGCGCCACGCGCAAACCATGCGTGGGGTAGCGCACGCCGGCGTCGTAGCGGTCGCGGCTCGACGCCCGCGAATAACTCGGGTCCTGTTTCCATGACCCGCCGCGCAGCACGCGCTCGCGGCAGTTCGGTTCGTCCCAGACGGAACCGTCGGTCGGCGCACCGCGATAATTCTTGTGCCAGCAGTCCGCCATCCACTGCGTGACGCCTCCCGCCATGTCCTGCAGGCCGAAGGGATTGGCCGCAAAGCTTCCGGCCTTCAGCGGCTGGCGCGAATCGGACGCGTCACCGCAGCCCTTGCAGTCCGCCATGCCGGCGACGATCTGGTTGCCCCACCAGTATTTCGTGCTCGTGCCGCCGCGCGCCGCGTATTCCCACTCGGCCTCGGTCGGCAGCCGGTACTTGCTGCGCGTGAGGCTCGACAGCCACGCCACATATTGCTGGGCGTCGTTCCAGCTGAGGTTGTGCACCGGCATGTCGTCGTCGCCGGTCGGCTCGTAGCTGCAGGCCTTGGCGGCGACGCACTGCCGCCACTGGCGGACGGTCACGGGAAGCCGCCCGAGCGCGAACCCCGGCACGGTGACGCGAACGATGGGTTTTTCGGTCGGGTCGTCGTTGCTGCCCATGGCGAGCGTGCCGCCGGGCAGGTCGACCATCTCGGGACACTGCAAGCATTCGCGGAAGGGCTCGTACGGCCTGAGCGCCCGCGTCGGAATTGGCGCCACCGCCGCCGCCAGGCTCATCTGCCCCGGACGGGTGGCGGGCGGGTCGGCGGGACTCTCAGGCGGTGCCACCGCCGCGGAGGCTGTCGTCTCGAGAGGACGCGGCGGGGGAGTCGGGGGGGTGGCGTCCGTCGGCGCGTAGGAGTCCGGCGCTACGGCCGGCTCGATCGCGGTGGCGACGCGCTCGGGATCTTGCGGCGCGGTTATCACGAGGGCAGGCGGCTTGTCCCCCTGTATCAAGCTGGTGGCGTCGAGCCGGTACCAGCCGGCCGCTCCGCCCACCGCGAGGCCGACGCCTGCCGCCGTCGCGTATGCGATCCAGCCGGTGCGCGACGGTCGCGCGACGGACGGGGGCTTGAATACGATGCTGTAGATCGGCACCGGCTCGCCCGTGTCGTCGAGCTTCTCGGCGCCGAGCGAGCGGAATGGGTAACCCAGTTGGTCCTTGACCAGTTGGTAGACGCCAGCCGAGATGTAGATCGTGCCTGGCTCGGACAGCGATTGCAGGCGCGCTGCGGCATTCAGGCCATTGCCCGCGACGTCATCGCGATTGCCGAACAGCTGGACGAGACTGACTCCGATGCGGCATTGCATGCCAGGTTGTCTGGGAAACAAGGCGTTGCGGCGGATCACGCCCTGGCGGATTGCCACGGCGCAGCGCACCGCTGCGAGCGGGTTGTCGAAGATAGCCGAAATGGCTTGGCCGAACGTGTTGACCAGCCGTCCATCATGCGCCGCGATAGCCGGAATGAGGATTTCACGCCGATGGTTCTCGACGCGCTCGTCTCTGGCCTCGCCCTCGCTGGCCAGCGGGCCGTCACGATCTTCGATGTCGACGCAGAGGATTGCTGCCAACGGGCGCAGATAGCTACCGAGAGGCGAAGAGATCGCGCTTGTACTCATGGCGGTCCCCGACACAGCTGACCTGACTGTGCAATGACCCGATTAAAGCCTTTCCTTTCAACCCAACCGCAGGCTTGAGCCGCACCCGGCTCGCCGGCTCCCCAGATGAACAACTCAGGGATGGGGCACGTTTGCGTCATCAACAAGGCCGTCCTGGGCGCTCTTTGTGGCAACCTATAGCAGCAGCAGGCGTATAGCAAATGCTCTACTTTAGCGCGCCGCCCAACCGGGACATGGTAATCAGTGAGAACATGAGCAGGAGTCTTCATATCGCCGCGCTGGTGCTCTTCGCCCTTACGGCACCCGCCAGCGCGGCCGACAAGGTCACGGTGGCGGTCAACCGCCTGTCCGCCGGCGCGCCGCTCTACATCGCCAAGGACAAGGGCTTTTTCGCGGCCGAAGATCTCGACGTCGCCCTGATGCATCTCACCTCGTCGCAGGCGATCGGGCTGGCGGTCGCCGCGGGCGATGCCCAGTTCGGCATGACCGCGGTCACGGCCGGCATCTACACCATGGCCGGGAAGGGTGCGCTGAAGATGATCGCCGGCGGCTACGAGGAACATCCCGGCTTCCACGGTGTAGCGCTGGTCGTCAACAAGGCGGCCTGGGACAGGGGGCTCAAAACGCCCGCCGATCTCGCCGGCAAGCGCATCGCCATCACGGCGGTCGGCTCGGGCAGCCACAACCAGCTGGCGCGCCTCGCCGCGAAGCACGGGTTCAAATACCAGGACATGCAGCTGCTTCCGCTGCAGACGCTGGCCAACGAAGTCTCCGCCGTGAAGGGCGGACAGGTGGATGCCACGCCGGTTCCCGCCACGCTCGCCAAGGAGCTCGAGAACAGCGGCGCCGCAAAAATCATTGCCTGGATGGGCGACGAGGTGCCGACGCAGTTCGGCGGCCTGTTCGCCACGCCGCAGACTGCGGACCGGCGGCGCGCGTTGGTGGCGCGGTTCGTGCGCGCCTACGTCAAGGCGATCGCGTACTACGACGCCGCGGTCCAGCGCCGCGATGCGGACGGGCGCGCGATCCGCGGCGAGGCCTATGACGAGGTCATCCGCATCGTGGCGCAGCACACCGGCGAGCCGGTAGCCGCGCTCGCCGCCGCGCTTCCCTATTTCAATCCGCAGGCCCGCCTGCAGGTCGACGACATCGCCGAGCAGATCGATGTCTACAAGGCGCTCGGCCTGGTCGACGCCGCGCGGTCGATGCCGTCTTAGACCGCTCATTCGTGCCCGTCAGCACGATGGTACGATGATGCGGCCGATCACGCTCCAAGCATGAGTCCGGGCGCGATGACGATGCGAAGAAAAGTCATCTCGCTCAGGGCCAATTGGCGCGGGCGCGCAGAGCGCCCGCCGAGTCCATCGCGTCGCGCACCAGCTGCGCGTGATCGAGCGCGGTGAATTTTCCCCCGCGGCGGAGGATGCGGCCGTCCGCCACCACGGTATCGACGTTGTCCGGCTCGGCCAGGCCGACCAGCGCCTCGTAGGGATCCCCAACGGGCACCATGTTGACGTCGGTCGTGCGCACCAGGATCAGGTCGGCGCGCTTGCCGGGCGTCAGCGAGCCGGCCTTGTCGGCAATGCCAAGATCGCGCGCGCCGTCGATGGTGGCGAGCTCGACCAGCCGGCGGCTGGTGAGCTTGATGCGCTCGCCGATGCGGTGCTGGTGCAGGTTGTAGAGCGTGCGCATGCAGGCGAAGCAGTCGCAGTTCAATGTCGTCGTGTGGTCGATCGACATGCTGATCTTCACGCCGGATTCCATCAGCTCGCCCAGCTGGATCACGCCGGCACTGGCCGGCCGCCGTGACTCGCCAAGAGGCGCCATGCTGTAGCCCACGCCGCGCGCCGCCAGGGTGGCGCGCTCGTCCGCGGTGGTGAGCAGCGGATGCACCAGCTGCACGTGGGGACCGAGCAGGCCCGCCTCGTCGAGCAGCTTGACCGGACTCGGTCCCGACGTGTGCAGCGTGATCGGCAACCCGAGATCGTGCGCCGCGCCCCATTCCTTTTTGGTCATCTCGGGCGTGATGTTGCCACGCAACGGGTTGGGGTCGTTGCCGACATTGCGCGAGCACATGCCGAGCGCCAGCAGGCCGTCGCGATCGGGCCAGTCGCGCTTGAGGCGGGCGAGGTCGGCGAGGTCCATGGGCTCTCCGTTCGGCAGGCCCTGCGGCGTGCCATAGGAAAAGCGCCCGCGCATGCCACTATCGCGCATGGCGGCAATTTCGGCATCGGCATGGGCGGGGCTGCGCACGTTATGCGCCCAGTTGTGCACGGTGGTGATGCCGGAGCTCAGCGCCTGGGCCAGGCCGAGGCGGACACTGCGATAGGAATCCTGCGGCGTGAAGTGCGGGCCGAGCCGCGCCGTGACGGGAAAATAGCCATAGCGCCCATCGTCGGCGCGCACGATCGGCCGCAGCAGGCTGGTCCACAAATGCCAGTGGGTCTCGACGAAGCCCGGCATGCAGATCATGCCGCGCCCGTCGATCGCGTCCGCGCCCGGGGCCGCAATCGTGGCGCCCACCGCCACGATGGCGCCGTCGCGCACGTGGACGTCGCCGGTAGGCAGGTCGCCCAGTGCTGGATCCATGGTCAGCACATGGGCGCCGCGCACCACGAACTCGCCACGTGCCGGCAGCGACGCGGCCGGGCGGTCGGCGGCTTGGCCGGTCGTGGCGCCTTGTGCCAGCGCCCGGCCGGGCAACAGGCTTGCGGCCCCGAGCACCGTCGCATGCGCGAGAACCGCACGCCGATCGACCTCATGCATCTTCAACCTCCCTCGTCTGGCGGCCCTGCGAGCCTACATGTTATGGACAGTCCCCGTGCCTGGAGGATCGAACATGAAGGCCACCCTCGACGGACACGTGATCGCCGCCAGCGAGGATATCGCCGAAAGCGGCGGATATCACTATTTCCCGCGCGCCGCCGTGCGCATGGAATGGCTGGAGAAGGCGCCGAAGACCGAGAAGGATCGGGCCTGCCCGCACGGCGTCCAGTTCTACGACGTGGTGATCGACGGCCGGCGCCACCCGCGTGTCGCCTGGTCCTACGAGGCGCCGCGGCCGGCGCTGCAGCAGACAGCCGGCCGGTTCGGGTTCTGGCAAGACGTGAAGGTCGGCGGCTAGCCGGTGGCGATGCGCACGCTCCAGGGGTTCGCTGCGAGTTTTGCCGTTGCCGGCCTGCTGTCGTTCGGCGTCGGCGGTGGCGCCGCCGCTGCCGAGCTGAAGGTGATCTCCGCCGGCGCCGTGCGCGGCGTGATTGGCGGCATGATCGACGACTACGCGCGCCAGAGCGGCCACACGTTCAAATTCACGGTCGGCTCGACCGGCCGCCTGCGCGAGATCATTGCCTCCGGCGAGCCTGCCGATCTCATCATCGCGTCCGCGCCGCTGATGGCCGAGCTCGAGGCGACCGGCCGGATGACGCCGGGAAGCCGCGTCGACATCGGCCGCATCGGCCTGGGCGTGGTCATTCGCGAGGGCGCCGTGGCGCCCGACGTCTCGACGCCGGACGCGCTCAGGCAGGCGCTCGTGAACGCGACATCGATCGCCTATACGGATCCGAAGCTGGGCGGCACGTCCTATGTCCACCTGATGAAGATCGCCGGCACGTTCGGCATCGCCGACGTCGTGGCCGGCAAGGGTGTGCACGCCACCGGCGGCAATGATGCCGTCGCCAAGGTCGCCGCCGGGGAGGCCGAGCTGGCGATCGTGCTGATCAGCGAGATTCACGCCAAGGGCGCGAAGCTGGTGGCGCCGTTGCCGGAGCCGTTGCAGCTCTGGACCGTGTACGCCGCCGCCATTCCGGCGAGCAGCGCCGAACCGGATCACGCGCGGGCGCTCATCGCGGCGCTCACCGCGCCCGCGATGCGGCCGCGGTGGGTCGCGGCGGGCTGGGAGCCGGCGCAGTAAGGGACGCAGCATGGCTCGACGCGCCGGAAGCGCCGACCTGCCGCTGCATGGCGGGCAGGTGCCGAAATGGCTGGCCGACCGCATGACCCGCCTGGGCGGGGTGATGAGTGAGGCCATCGTCCATCACTACGGCCGCGACGAGCTGCTGCGCCGGCTGGCGCATCCGTTCTGGTTCCAGTCGTTCGGCGCCGTGATGGGAATGGACTGGCATTCCTCCGGCATCACCACCAGCGTGATCGGCGCGCTCAAGCGCGCGCTCGCCCCGCTTGAGCGCGAGCTCGGCATTCACGTCTGCGGCGGGCGCGGAAAGCATTCGCGGCAGACGCCGCACGAGCTCGTCGCCATCGGCGAGCGGGTTGGATTGGATGGCGCGGCGCTGGCGCAGGCGAGCCGCCTGGTGGCCAAGGTGGACAGCGCCGCGGTGCAGGACGGTTTTGAGCTCTACCTGCATGGCTTCATCGTCACCGACGACGGCCAATGGGTAGTGGTGCAGCAGGGCATGAACGGCGCGCTCCGCCAGGCGCGGCGCTACCATTGGCTATCGGAAGGGCTGAAAAGCTTCGTCGACGCGCCGCACGCCGCCATCGACGGGCCGGGGCAGGGCGAGATCGTCAACCTCACGGATCGCCGGGCCGAGCGTTCGCGACGCCTGCAGCTCGAGGTCCTGGCGTCGCTCGGGCCGGACGGTGTCGCGCGCGAGCTGGCGGCCGTGCAGGCGCGCGACGAGGCGCGGCCGGCAGAGGCGGCGCCGGCGGCGCAACCGCTGCTGCCGCACCTGGTCATGCCGGCCCACCACGAGGTGCGCGCCAGCGACGTGATGGCGCGGCGGCTGCGCGGCAACCTGGCGGCGGCCGCCGACCGCGGGCCCGCCGATTTCCCCGATCTGCTGCTCACGCCCGGCGTCGGCGCCCGCACCGTGTGGGCGCTCGCCATGGTGGCCGAGGTGGTGCACGGCGCGCCGTACCGTTTCACCGATCCGGCGCGGTTCTCGCTCGCTCATGGCGGCAAGGACGGGCATCCGTTCCCGGTGCCGCTGCGCGTCTACGACGAGACGATCGGGGTGCTGAAATCCGCCGTGCGCAACGCCAGGCTCGGCCGCGAGGAGGAGCTCGGCGCGCTGCGGCGGCTCGACGCACAGGCGCGGCAGCTCGAACGCCACGCCGCCGGGCCCGACGTAGAGCAGCTCATCGCGCAGGAGCGTGCCGACTCGGCCGCCTATGGCGGCCGCACGGTTTTCGACCGGGCGAATGGCGAATAGCGAATGGCGAATGGGCAAGGGAGCGTGGAATTTGCGCCGGCGGACAAGGGCAAAATGGAAGTAAGTGGCGAACAGTCCCTGGACCCTATTCGCTGCTCGCCATTCGCTATTCGCCTTTTGGCGTCAGACCTTCTTGCGGCCGCCGCCACCGCGCATGCTCTTTTCCAGAAGCTCGATGTTGTTCTGGATGTACGGGTTGGTCGGGTCCTTTGCCAGCGCCTCGGTGAACCGGGCGCGGGCGCGGTCATAGTCGCCGCGCAGCATGTAGGAGAAGCCCTGGTTGTTGAGAATCTCCGGCGTGCGGCCGACGATGGCGATGGCGGACGAATAGGCGCGGTCGGCGAGGTCGAAGCGCTTGAGCCGGTCGTAGGATGCCGCCAGGCCGATCCAGGCCTCGGCCTTGCGCTGGGCCGGAACGTTCTCGTGCTCGACTACGCGCCGGAAATGCTTTTCGGCGAGGCCGTAGTGCTCTTCGTGGAACTGGCGCTTGCCCATCCACAGGTCGTCCAAGGGGTCTTCGGTGCCGGTACCGGGGCCGAGGTTGCCGGGCGGGGGCTCCCGCGGGATCGGCACGTAGGTGGTGCCGGTGACCTCCGTGGGCTTCGCCTCGGGCGCCTTCGCGTCAACGATCGTCACGTCCGGGCTTTTCGCGTCAGCGGCCGTCAGGTCGGCGGCCTGCGCGTCGGTTGCCGCAGGGGCAGCGTCCGTGGCAGCCGCATTGGTTGCCTCCGGCGAGCCCACCGGACGCACGAAGATGCTGCTGCTCTTGATTGCGGATTCGCAGCCGGCCAGCCACACCAGGCAGGCAGCCGCTAACAGTGCGCGAACGCCAACAACAACACTCATACGCGTGCCCCCCGGCACCCGAAACAGATCCCAGCCAGGAGCTTAGCGAACGATGGTTAACAGACTGTCGCTACAGCCGCTTTTGCCGCCGCGCGGGGCCAGAGCATCAGCTCGAAAGGCCTGGCCCGGACGCGATCCGTGCCGGTCACCGGGGGCTGAGGCGCGCCGCGGCCAGGGGGCGTGAAACCGCGCATCGGACCGCGTGGACTTCGCGCGCCAAGCGGAACGGATCACCAGGACGCAGCAGGCCCTCAGCTCACCCTGCGGCGCCCTACTGAATCGCCTGGTAGAACGCCTTGACGTCGTCCGTGAAGGCGATGCGCGCGCGCTCGGCGAAGTAGAACATATGGCCGCCCGGATAGATCTTGAGCTGCACGCGATCGGGGTCGCCGAAGTCCGGCATATGGTCGATGACGTAGCGGCTGACCGCATAGGGCGTCACCAGGTCGGCATAGCCGTGCACCACCAGCAGGCGGAACGAGGGATTGAGCGACAGGAACTCGCGGATGTCCTCGGTGACGCTGGGCGGCGAGCCGCGGGAGCCGTGCTCCCATTCCCATTTGCCGTTCACCTCGCCGTTGAGAACCGCGTAGGTCATGTCGGTCTTGAACCCGAGATGATCGCGCGCATAGCCGACGAAGGCGCCGCCGAGCGCGCGGGTGAAGCCGTCCAGCACGGGATCGGACCCGCGGCGGTTCTCCTGCTCGGGATACGGATCCGGGCTGGCGAAGGTTGCGTCATAGATGCTCAGCAGCTCGCGCTGGGCCTCGCGCCGGTGCTTGAGATAGGCATTGCGCACGCAGCCGCGCGAGCGCGCCACCAGATCGGCCGGGAGACCGGTCATGCGCCCGAGGCGATCGTAGAACGCCTGCGCGGCGTCCCCCTGCGGGGGACGTCCGGCCAGCGTCGCAATGTAGTCCGTCAGGGCGAAGCGCTCGGCCTCGGCGATCGCCTGCGGCGTGAAGGCGCCGTTGCGCTCGAGCTCGGCCGCCACCACCGAGGGGAGCTGCAACGCGCAGCCGAGCGAGTAGCGGTCGCCGCCGCCGAAGACGTAGCCGCCTTCGATCAGCGGTGACACCATGACGATGCCGCTGACGACGATGCCCTGGTCCTGCTGCAGCACGTGCGCGACCTTCTGGGCGCGAAAACCGCCATAGCTTTCGCCTGCGAGATACTTGGGCGAGCCGGTCCGGCCGGTGCGCGCCAGGTAGAGGGCGATCACCTTGGCCAGCACCTGGGCGTCCTGGCGCACGCCATAAAAGCTGGTGTCGTCGGCCTTGGCGGGGCGGCTCCAGCCGGTGCCGACCGGATCGATGAACACGAGGTCGCTGAACTCGAGCCAGGTCTCGGCGTTGTCGCGCAGCCGGGCGGCGGCGCCGTCGCGCCCGCTCGGGCCGAAGTCGAGGACCTTCGGGCCGGCCACGCCGAGGTGCAGATAGACCGACGCGGCGCCCGGCCCGCCGTTGAACAGGAAGGTCACGGGCCGGTTGGCATCGCCGCCGCTGGCGACGTAGGCAGTGTAGAACACCGACGCCTTGCGCTCGCCGCTCTGGTCGAAGATCGGCAGGGTGCCGGCGGTCGCCGTATAGGCGATCCGGCGCGCGCGTGTATCGACGGCGTGCTCGGTGACGCTGTCGGCCGGCAGCAGCGCCAGTACGCCAGACCGTTGCCGTGCTTCGCTTTCGGGCTTGGCCGGCTTGTCCTGTGCAGGAGCGGGCGTCGCGACGCCGGTGATGAGGGCGAACGCGAGCAGGAAATGTGCAGTTTTCATGCTGGCCTTGTGCGGGCAGAAACGAGCAAAAAGATGTCGAAACAAGTGCACATGGCGTCGCAACAAGCAAGGCGCGCCGTGCGGCGCGCCGTGCCGGTCTTGCGTGCCGGGCGAGGTGCCTGCGCGGCAACCGCCTACTTGGTGATGCGCAGATTGGCCAGGTTCTGCGCGATCGACGAGAACACGGCGATGAGCTGACTGGACTGCTGCACGTCGTAATAATATTCGGGCCTGGTGGCGCAGTCCTTGAGCAGGGTCGCGTTGCCGTCGATCACCCGCACCGTGTAGACCTTGATGTTGGTGGCTTTCAGGTTGGCGCACACCGCCTCGGTCCGCCTGTCGATCGACGACGTGGTGGTGGAAAAGCGGTTCTGGGTGTTCTGACCGTCTGTCAGCAGAATGATCACCTTGTCGAGATCGGGCTGCGGGTCGGCCGCCTGGGTGAGCGGCTGGCTGTTCGTCAGGGCGTGCCAGGCCCACACCAGTCCGATGGTGACGTTGGTGTTACCGGACGGATTCATCTGGTCGACCTTGGCATTCAACTGCGCCCAGTCGTTGGTGAGCGGCATCGCCTCGGCAAGACCGGAGCAGGTGGCGGCGGGAAACAGCGTCGCCGAGCTGCCCTGGACCGGCGGCGAGTCGTTCACGTCGAAGTTCTTATCCCGATCGATGACGCAACCGTTCCACGTGGCGCTGTTGATATTGTTGAGGCTGAAGTTGACGTAGGTCTGGCTGATGTTGCTGGCGCCGATGTTGACCTTGGTGTCGAACGGGATGATCGCGACCTTGACGTCGTCGGGCTTCTTGGCCGCCTTCTGCAGCGTGTCGAGCATGTTGTGCACGGCCGTCTTCAGCTGGTCCATCTTTCCGCTGTTCGCCATCGAGCCGGTGTTGTCGAGGGCGAGCGCAAGCTCCAGCCGCTTGATGCCCCAGGAGACGATGCCGGTCGATCCGATGTGCATCTCCTTCTGGCCGATGACCCGCGACACCGTCGTGTCGATCGTGGCAGCGGCCGTGACCGTGAGCGTGAAGCTGCCCTGCTCGGGATTCCCGAGCACGGCGTTAAAGCTGTCGAGGCGGGCATCCTTGCGGGTGAACATCGTCCGGAAATACTTCTCGGCCTTCGCCGTCAGCCCGTCGGTGTGAGCCGGGTCGATCTCCTTCGACATCATGAGCGCGGTGGAATCGAGCGCCGCCTGCAGCGCCACCCGCGTGGCCGCGGCACGGGTGTAGTCGATGGCCGCGCCGACAAAGCCGAAGATGGCGGTCGCCAACAGGGCAAAGATCGGAACGACGACGCCGCGTCGGTCTTGGAGGAAACGAGCGATCAGCATGACAGCACCGCGGTTCTAATGGCAGCCGCGTAAAGATCATTCCGAAGTTTTGAAAATCAGTCGCAAAAGTCAGCAGGTATTTCTTCAACTTGCGAAGGCTTTTTAGGAAATTTGCAAGGGCCGCGACCGGGCACGCGGCAAGCCTGGCGCCGGCGCAGCGAGGCCGCGAATAGCGAAAAGTACGTAGCCGCGAAGGTGGAGTTAGCTCTGCTTCTCCGCGGCCCGCCGTTCCGCCGGCGCGCTTAATACTCCATAAGCCATAGTTGTTCACGGCACGTTGAACATAATCGCAGTGATGCCGCCGGCTTCAGGAAGAATTCAATACTCGAACCCATTGTGACCTTTGCGAAAGCAACAATTCTTCAAGCCTGATCGCGAGGCAGACGGCGGTGCGTACGAGTACGATTGTCATGATGGCGTCTGCGGCCCTGTTCGGGCTGCTCGCCGTATTCGTGGCTCAAGCCTGGATCAACCACCAGGCCGAGCTGCGCATGAAATCGATGGAGCGCCCGAAGGCGCAGGTCGTCACCAAGACCGTGGTCGTGGCGGGCGCGCCGCTGCGTTTCGGCAGCCCGATCACGCCGCAGAGCCTGCGCGAGGTCGCGTGGCCGGAAGGCGCTGTGCCGGCCGGGACGTTCAGCTCGATCTCCGAGCTGCTGGCGCCGGGAAAACGCATCGTGCTGTCTTCGATCGAGCCGAACGAGCCGATCCTGGCGTCGAAGATCACCGGCCCGGGGCAGAAAGGCACGCTGTCGGCGATCATCCAGGACGGCATGAAGGCGGTCACCATCCGCGTCAACGACGTGGACGGCGTCGCCGGCTTCGTGCTCCCGGGCGACCACGTCGACGTGCTGGTGACGCGGCAGTCCGACAAGCTGGCCAGCAGCACCGATGTCGTGTTGCAGAACATCCGCGTGCTTGCCATCGACCAGATCGCCGATGATGCCGCTGAGAAGCCCACCGTCGCCCGCGCCGTGACGCTGGAGGTGGATACACCGGCGGCGCAGCGGCTGTCGCTGGCCGGATCGATCGGCGCCCTGTCGCTCGCCTTGCGCAAGGCCGGCGAGCAGACGGTGGAAGGTCCGCGCCGCGTGACCGTGATCGATCTCGACAGCCCTTACCTGACGGCACGGCCGATTGCGGTCGAGACCAAGCCGTCGTCGTCGCTGATCACCGTCACGGTGACGCGCGCCGGCAAGGGGCAGGACTACAGCGTTCCGGCCGAGGGGACGAGCGTTCGCGAGGCAAACGGGCCGGAAGACACGAAGCAATAGACTGGGGACCAATTGGGGGACACGCGTGAAACACCTTTGCAATGGCCGGGAAACGATCCGCGCGGCAGGCTGCGGGCGCCTGGCACTCATCATCGCGCTGGCGGGACTGCTGCCGTTCGGCGCCGCCCGGGCCGATGACCCACAGATCCAGATCGGCAGCGCCAAACGGTCAGCGGCCGTCCGACTGGTGGGCGGCAAATCGGAAACGATCCGCACCGACAAGAGCTTCGGCAACGTCATCGTCAGCGACCCGGAGGTCGCCGACGTCGTTCCGCTGACCGACCGCTCGCTCTCCATCCTGGGCAAGAAGGTCGGCACCACCCGCGTGTCGATCTACGGCGACAACAAGTCGGTGATCGGCGTGTTCGACGTCGAGGTGACGCACGACACGTCGGTGCTCGCCACCGAACTGCGCGAGCGCTTCCCGGATGCCCGCTTCCGCGTGGCGTCGATCAACGGCCGGATCATGCTGTCGGGCAGCACTCCCGACGCCGTCACCGCCGACAAGGCGGTGAGCATCGCCAAGCAGTTCGGCACCGAAGTCATCAACTCGATCCGGGTCACGCAGCCGCAGCAGGTGATGCTCGAGGTGCGCTTCGTCGAAGCCTCGCGCAACGCCGGCCGTGAGCTCGGCATCAACTGGAACGTGGTGGCCAAGAACGTCGCCGCCGCGACCGGCGCGTTCGTCACCGCCGGGCCCGCGGGCCCGGCGGCGGCGCTCGCCAGCGGCAGCACGCCGTTCGGCGTCGCCGTGGGCCGGATCGTCGGCAGCGGCGTCCAGGTCGACGCCATGATCCAGGCGCTGGAAGCCAAGGGCCTGGTGCGCCGCCTGGCCGAGCCCAATCTGATCGCGCTGTCGGGCGACACCGCCAGCTTCCTGGCCGGCGGCGAGTTCCCGATCCCGATCGCCAACACCAACAACACCATCACGGTCGAGTGGAAGAAGTTCGGCGTCGGCCTCGCGTTCACCCCCACGGTGCGTGAGAACGGTGTGATCAATCTCAAGATAGAGCCGGAAGTCAGCCAGATGGATCCGAGCACCACGATCCAGATCGGCGGCCTGAGCATTCCCAGCCTGACGGTGCGCCGCGCCAACACGACCATCGAGCTGCGCGACGGCCAGAGCTTCGCCATCGCCGGCCTGCTGCAGACCATCACGACGGCCGACCAGAGCCAGTTTCCCTGGCTCGGCGACGTGCCGGTGATCGGGGCGCTCTTGCGCAGCACCTCCTACCAGCGGAAGGAGACCGACCTCGCCATCATCGTGACGCCGCACCTGGTGCAGCCGGCGCGGCCCGGGGACGAGCTCAAGACCCCGTTCGACACCGTGGCGGCGGGCAACGATACCGACGTGTTCCTCAACGGGCGGCTGGAGCTGACCCCGCGCCAGCTGGACGAAGTGGTGCCAGCCGCGCGCGCGTTCAAGCCCATCGGCCACATCCTCGACCTGCCCAAGGGAGCATCGTGATGCGCCGGATCACCAAAACCCTGCCGGTCGCCGCGGTGCTGTCGTCCGCCGCCATGCTCGCCGGCTGTGCCGACGTCTACTGGGACCGCCGCGATACCGTGGCGTTCCAGTCGGGCAACTCTAACGCAGCCAACAAGGTCGTGCATGTCATCGATCCGTGGCCGCGCGCCGCCGCCAACCGCCGCATGGAGGCCGATGGCGAGCGCATGCAGCGCGCCGTCGAGCGCTACCGCACGAACAAGACTACGCCGCTTTCGACCACCTCTACGACCACGATCGTTTCGAGCGGAGATTCGAAGTGAGCGCCGGGTCGAGGCGCGGATGACATAACACGGCACGGTCGAACGACCGGCCACACGGGAGGCGTCGCCGGCCCTCAGGTCTGCGACGCGAATTTGGTGTCTTGGACAACGCGGCGGCAGCCGCGGCGAACAGGATGATTGAGAGCGCGTCATGTTGAACGGTTCAGCGCAGGCAGCGAAGACCAAGGTGGTCGTGTTGACCACCGACGGCGAGTTCGCGCAGTCGGTGCGCACCACCTTCGGCAGCTCCGGGATCGAGCTCAGCGTCGCCAACGGCGGCATTGCCGGCCACGCTGCGCTGGATTTTGCCGATGCCGCCGTCGTGGTCGCCGACATCGATTCGACGCGGCCGGAGGATTTTCCGGCCCTGCAGCGGCTGGTGGCACGGCTCGGCGGGCGGCCGCCGCTCATCGTCGTGACACAGTCGTTCAACGAGACCGTGGCGCGCCAACTGCTGCAGGTGCGGGTCGCCGACTTCCTGATCAAGCCGCTCGCGCCCATCGATCTGGTGCGAGCCTGCGCCCGGGTGGCGCAGCAGGGGAACGGCGGCGACACCAAGGAAGCGCAGATCTACACGTTCCTGCCGGCGGCGGGCGGCGTCGGAGTGAGCACGCTGGCGATCCAAACGGCGCTGCTGCTCCTGCGCAGTGGCCAGCGCAGCGGCGCCTCGACCTGCCTGGTCGACCTTGATTTCCAGCATGGCGCCTGCGCCGACTATCTCGATATCGAGCCGCGCCTCGATCTGGGCGAGATCGAGCCGCGCCCGGAACGGCTCGACGGCCAGCTCCTCGAGATCATGCTGTCGCATCATTCGTCCGGCCTCGCCGTGATCGCGGCGCCGCACCGGCCGGCGGAAATGCGCTCGTTCGATCCCAACGTGGTGACGCGGCTGCTCGACCTCGTCTCGACCCGGTTCGACTACGTGGTCATCGACACGCCGCGGACGTGGTTCTCGTGGACCGACAACGTACTGATCGGCTCGAACCGGCTGTTCATCGTCACCGAATCGACGGTGCCGGGCCTGCGCTACGCGCAGAACCTGGTCACCGCCATCATCGAGCGGCTCGGCGACGACGTGCAGCCGCAGGTCATCGTCAATCGCTTCGAGCAGCGCATGTTCGGACCCGGCCTGCGCCGGGCCGACCTCAAGCAGGCGCTCGGTGGGGCGCTGGCCGGCACCATTCCCAACAACTACGCGCTGGTGCGCGAAGCCATCGACCGCGGCGTCCCGCTCGAAGAGGTGAAGCCGCGCAATCCCGTCACTACTGAGCTCAAGAAGCTCATCGATCCGCACACGGCGGCGCAACGCAAGCCGGCGGCGCCGGCCGAGCGCGGACGCAGCCCGGTGACGGCGCGGTGAGCAGCTTGATGGAAATGATGCAACGGACGCATTGAGGCAACCATGCTGGGGCGTTTCACCGTACGACGCGTCGACTCGCCAAGCCTGGCGCCGGCAACCGCTCCGGCGTCGGAACTCGAGCCGGTTGCGCCCGACGCCGCGCCGATGCCGGCGCCGCCGCCGGCTGCCGAGCCGGCGCCCGATCCGGCCGTCGTCGCCAATCGGCTGCTGAGCGAAAAGCTGCTCGACGCCAAGGTGCGCCTGCACCGCCGGCTGATCGAGGAAATCAACCTGTCCGTATTGGAGAAAATGCCGGAGGACGAGATCCGCCGGCACGTGCACGGGCTGGTGGCGCAATATGTCCTGACCGAACGGCTGGCGCTCAACGCGCAGGAGCTCGAGAGCTTCGTCGACGAGATCCTCGACGAGATGACGGGCCTCGGCCCGATCGAGCCGCTGCTCAAGGATGGGACCGTCAACGACATTCTCATCAACGGCCACGAATGCGTCTACGTCGAGCGCGGCGGCATCCTCGAACCGACGCTGGTCCGCTTCAAGGACGAGGCGCATCTCCTGCGCATCGTCAACAAGATCGTCTCGGCGGTGGGCCGGCGCGTCGACGAGACGCAGCCGCTGTGCGACGCGCGCCTGCTCGACGGCTCGCGTATCAACATCGCGGTGCGGCCGATTGCGGTCGACGGGCCGCTGGTGTCGATCCGCAAGTTCTCCAAGAAGCCGTACAACCTGAACAAGCTGGTGGAGGTCGGGGCGCTGCGTCCGCCGATGGCAGAGGTGCTCGCCGCTGCGGTTCGCGCGCGCGTCACCACCGTCATCTCGGGCGGCACCGGCTCGGGCAAGACCACGATGCTCAACGCGCTGTCGGCCTTCATCTCCGACAAGGAGCGGCTGGTCACCATCGAGGACGCGGCCGAGCTTCAGCTGCAGCAGCCGCACGTCGGACGCATGGAGACGCGTCCGCCCAACGTCGAAGGCAAGGGCGAGATTCGCCAGCGCGAGCTGGTCAAGAACGCGCTGCGCATGCGCCCCGACCGCGTCATCCTCGGCGAGTGCCGCGGCGAGGAAGCGTTCGACATGCTGCAGGCCATGAACACCGGTCACGAAGGCTCGATGGCGACCATTCACGCCAACACGCCGCGCGACGCCATCTCGCGCCTCGAGCAGATGATCGGCATGGCCGGCCTGCCGATGACGGTCGCGTCGATCCGCGGCCAGATCGGCGCCGCCATCCGCATGATCGTGCAGCTGCAGCGCCTGTCTGACGGCAAGCGCAAGGTCACCAGCGTGGCCGAGATCACCGGCCTGGAAGGCGAGACCATCCAGATGCAGGAGATCTACAAGTTCGTGCGCACCGGCACCGCGGCGGACGGGTCCGTGGAAGGCCACTTCCAGGCGACCGGCGTGCGTCCCCGCTTCCTGGCCGATCTCGTCGCCCGCGGCATCAACATCCCGGGCAGCTATTTCGACCCCTCCAAGCCGCTGTGACCGCCATGGACTTCGACGCGCCCTATATTGTCTATGCGCTGGTGGCCGGCTCGGCGATCCTGGCGTTCGAGGCGTTCTATCTCCTTTTCTTCTCTGCCGGGTCGTACCGCAACAAGATCAACCGGCGGCTGCGTCTCATGGACGACACGCCCGACCGGGAGAGCATCCTGGTGCAGCTGCGGCGCGAGCGCGGCCTGACCAGCAGCGGCCTCTACAGCCTGCCCGTCCTGTCGCTCAACCGGCTGGTCCTGCAGTCCGGCCTGACCATGGGGCTCACCCGCTTCCTGCTGCTGTGCGGCGCCGTCTCGGTCGCTCTGTTCGTTGCCGCGTGGTGGTACCGCGAGGACGTGGCCGAGGCCGCCATGGTGGCGGCCGGAAGCTGCGTCCTCCTGCCCTATGTCGCGCTCTGCGCCATGCGCAGCCGCCGCCACAAGAAATTCGGCGCGTATTTCCCCGACGCGCTCGACATCATCGTGCGCAGCCTGCGCGCCGGCCACCCGGTGCCGGTGGCGATCCAGATGGTGGCGCGCGAGATGCCCGATCCGGTCGGCACCGAGTTCGGCATCGTGGCCGACGAGATCACCTACGGCGCCGACCTCGAGGGCGCCATGCGCAATCTCTACTTCCGCGTCGGCCAGGAGGATCTGCCGCTGTTCGTCACCGCCGTGGCGATCCAGGCGACGACCGGCGGCAAGCTCAGCGAAATCCTGCAAAACCTGTCCGCCGTGATCCGGCTGCGCTTCAAGATGCGGCGCAAGGTGAAGGCGCTGGCCGCGGAGGGCCGTTTCTCCGCCATCCTGCTGTCGTCGGTGCCGATCGTGCTGTTCATCATCCTGCGGACGATCGCCCCCGACTTCTACACCAGCGTATGGCACGTCGCGTTCACCAAGTACGCGCTGGGCGCCGCCGGCGCCTGGATGCTGGCGGGAAACTACGTCATGTACCGCATGGTCAGCTTCAAGATCTGACGCCATGGACGCGATCTTCGACCTCATTCCCTTCGACGACCCGACGCTGATGGTCAGCGTGCTGGTGTTCGCGGCCACCGCCATGGTGGCCTTCGGCGTCATGGCGACGGTGCGCGTGCGCAGCGACGTGAAGCGCCGGGCCGCCGGCCTGAGTATCGATGCAGCGCAGTCCGGTGACACCGGCTCGCGCTCGCTGCGCCACGCCAGCATCAAGGCGACGCAACAGCTCATCGACTACGCCAACCAGCACTTCTCTCCGGCAGGCGAAGGCGAGGTCAAGCAGCTGCGCAAGAAGCTGCTCCGGGCCGGCTTCCTCGATCCGCGCGCCGGCGCGTACTATTTCGTGTCGCGCATCGGCATGGCGCTGGTCATGGCGGTCGTAGGCTTCTTCGTCGCGCCCTTCATCCTGGACGAATCGTGGTTCTGGCCAGCCGTGTGGATCTTCGGCATGGGCGGCTACATGAGCCCGTCGCTCTATCTCAACCGGCGCATCGCGCAGCGCTGCGAAGAGCACCGCATGGGCTTTCCGGATTTCATGGACCTGCTGGTGGTGTGCGCCGACGCCGGCCTGAGCATCGAAGCCGCGCTCGACCGCGTCGGCCGCGAGCTGGCCGACAGCTACCGGTCGCTGAGCCAGAACATCTACATGGCCACGCTGGAAATGCGCGCCGGCCGCACCATGAGCGAGGCGCTGGAGCATCTCGCCGACCGGCTCGGCCTGGAAGAGGCGCGCTCGTTCGCCACCCTGCTGCAGCAATCCGAGGAGCTCGGATCGAGCATGACCGACGCGCTGCGGGTGTACAGCGACGACATGCGGCACAAACGCATGTCGATCGCCGAGGAAAAGGCCTATGCGCTGCCGGCCAAGCTGTCGGTCCCGCTCATCCTGTGCATCTTCCCGGTGATCATCATTGTGATCATGCTGCCGGTCTATGTGCGGTTCAAATACGGCGTCCAATAGAACGGGATGACTTTTCTTCGCGTCGTCGTCTCGCTCTGAGCATGATCCCTCGGGTCAAGCCGGCGGGCAGGCTGTTCCGAAAACGCTACAGCGCCATCATCTCCACCAGCGGCGCCACGTCCTCGCTCGCTTCGACCGCCCACAGCCGTTGCGCCATCTCGCGTGCGCGCGCCTCGCCCAGCACCGGGCCGACGAGGCCGAGGAATTTTGCCGTCAACCCGTCGTCGTCAAGCGGCACCTGGCGCGAGCCGAGGGCCTCGTCGGCCTGCCGCGTGAAGGTGCCGCGGGCGGTCGCGACGGTCACGCGCGCCGGCCGCAATTGCGGATAGAGCCGGTCGACATCGGCTGGCGCCGTGACGCTGAGCTTGTGCGCGAGCGCGGCCAGCGCCGGATCGCGGCGGGCCGCATCGGAGAAGTGCTCGAGCTTTATGGCGCGGAAGCGCAGCGCCAGCGCCATCAGGTAGGGGAAGCTCAGTTGCGCGCTGGCGAAATCGTCCCAGCCGGTATGGGCATGCTCGGCGGCGATGCGGTAGGTGGCGACATCGACGCGCCGGACGTCCTCGGTCGCGATCTTCTCGTCGTTGAGCAGCCCGATCAGCGCCTCCACGGCCGGCTGGATGTGGCGGCAGCAGGCATAGGGCTTGATGTAGCAGTCAGTGATGCCGAACGGCACCGCCGGCGGCAGTGCGATGGGGCGGGCGCGCTCGCCGCGGCCGAGCGCGAAGGCCTGCATGAAGCCGTCGCGCGCCTCGATCACGCCGGGGGGCCCTTCCACGCCGCGCTCGGCCAGCAGTGCCGCCTGCAGACCTTCGCGCGCCGCATGGCCGGCATGCAGCCGCTTGATGTCGGCGCCGCCGTTGACGAAGGCGAACAGGCCGGCCGAACTCGAGGCCGCGATGCCGAGTGCATCCTTGAGCCGTGCGGCCGAAAGGCCGCGCAGTTTTCCGGCCGCCATTGCCGCGCCGAGCGGGCCCACCGCGCCGGTCGGATGAAAGCCGCGCTGGCGCAGGTCGGGATGGCAGGCGCGTGCGACCGTGATGGCGGATTCATAGCCGGCGACGATCGCCGCGATCAGCGCCGGCCCGCCGGCGTGGCGCTCGTGCGCCACGGCGAGCGCCGCCGGCACGACGACGCAGCCGCAATGGGCCGAGCCGTGGCGGTAGCCGTCGTCGAGCTCGATCCCGTGCGCCGCGGTGCCGGACAGGAACGCGGCGTCGAGCAGGTCGGCGCGCCGCGCGCGGCCCGGCACCGGCACCGGCACCGGCACGGCGCCCGGCGGGCGCACCGCCTGCAGCACCGCCTCGGCGGCGCCGGCGACGTTGCCCTGCGCGCCGGCGATCATCACGCCGACGGTGTCGAGCAGATGGCGCTTGGCGTAATGCCTGACCTCGTCCGGCAGCGCGTCATATTCGAGTCCGGCGACGAAGGCGACCAGGGCCTCGGTGGCACCGCGATCCGGTTCGAGCGCATCTAGCGCCTCGGCGTGAGACATGGCGACCCTCCAAATGGCGTGCGAGCCTACGCCTCCTCGATCAGCCGCACCATTGCCGGATAGTAGTTACGGCCATAACCGGCGATCCGCTTCGTTTTGAGTCATGGTGGTCGCTCCCGTGCGATCGCCTGTGTAGGCCTGATGTTACTCGTCATCCCCGGCCTTGTGCCGGGCATCCCGCTGAGGAGGGCACGGCCGTGCCAAACCAAGCGGGATGGCCGGGACGGGCCCGGCCATGACCAGCGGTGTTACAGCGTGCGGATCCGGCCGAGCACAGGCAGCAGGTAGCCGACGAAGCGCTCCGGATCCTCGCTCATGGGGAAATGCCCCAGCCCTTTCATGATGACGGCCTCGGCGCCGGTACGGCGCGCGACGTCGAGCGTGCCTTCGGTCGTGCACGAATAGTCGTATTCGCCGGTGAGCAGGAACAGCGGGCAGCGTTTTGTGTCGATCAGATCGACGCGGTCGCGGATGTCCCCGTCGACCTTGTAGAAATAGAGGTCGCCCTTGAACACGCCGGGCCCGCCCTGCATGTAGTGCCACAGGGTCTCCCAGCGCTCGGCGGGCGGCGCCGTAGGCGCGATCAGGCCCGAAACCACGCCGGCGCAGACTTCGCCGCCGTGCACGTCGGGCCGGTGCAGCCAGCTCACGTCATAGTAGGGCGCCACGTGCGCCGCCGATTCCAGACCGATCAGTGCGCGGAAGCGCTCGGGGTGCTCGTGCGCCAAGTGGAGCACGATGCGTCCGCCGATCGAGCAGCCCATCACCACCGGCTTCTCGAGCGCCAGCGCGTCGGCGATCTCGACGATCATGCGCACGTAGTCGCGCGAGGTGAGGCGATATTCCTCGTCCTGCCATCCTGCCGGCGGCGAGGATTTTCCGTGCCAGGGCATGTCGAACGCGATGACGCGAAAATGTTCGGCCACGCGCGCGTCGTTGAGCAGGCCGCGATACTGGCGCGCGTCGGAGCCGGCCGTGTGCAGGCAGAGCAGTGGAATGCCCTGGCCCGCCTCTTCGACATAGAGCCGATGCGGGCGGCCGAGAAGGTTCAGGTTGAGATAGCGGCCGACGATCGGCTCGAACGCCGGGCTCATCGCGGCGCCTCCTGACATGGCGCCGCTCGGCGCACGGACGCGAGCACGTCCTTGAAATAGAGCAGGTTCGCCATGAACGGATGCAGGTCGCCTTCGATCCGCAACAGTCCGCGCTTGAACAGGGCGAACAGGTCGTTGAAGCCCGGCGGCGGCAGGTCTTGCCAGAACGTTTCCCAGGCGTCGCGCGGCGCCCGCAGCGCAAAACTGTAGTTCGGCGTGATGAACGGCCCCTGGGTCACCGCCGCGATGCGGCCGTCCACGATGCGCACGAGATATCCGGTGTCGCCGACCTCGATGAGGAACGTGGTGTGCACGAAGCGGCCACGGCGCACCAGTTTCTCGTCGGCATTCACCAGCTCGGCCAGGCGC